>Ga0306920_100002794_pt1 | contig 22033 bp, 19 predicted proteins | sample flu12Cox44000170_FD_204666 | JGI IMG/M metagenome (GOLD analysis project Ga0306920, IMG submission 204666) | Lab enrichment of tropical soil microbial communities from Luquillo Experimental Forest, Puerto Rico - flux4day.12C.oxic.44.000.170 (v2)... | ecosystem: Environmental > Terrestrial >...
GGGCTAGCAGGGCCAAGGCCCCTGGGACGCAGTCGCAGGGGCCGCGGGCCAGCGGGGGTTCCGGGGGTCGTCCCCCGGGCTAACAGGGCCAATGCCCATATGTACGGGTCAAGCGGGGACGGGCCTCGGCGATCAGGGCGCGCGAAGAGCCTGCGCAGGGGACAGCCGGGCGGCGCGCAGCGCGGGGTAGACCCCGGCCACGGCACCGACCGCGAGGGCGGCGGCCACCGCGGCGGCGAGCGCGCCACCGGGGACCACGGCGCTCCAGTGCCTGGCCTGCGCGTAGACGGTGGTGGCGAAGCCGCCGAGCAGCGCCCCGGCGATGCCGCCGAGCAGCGCCAGCAGTGCCGACTCGGCGATGAACTGCGCGGCGACGTGCAGCCGGGTCGCCCCGAGTGCCCGGCGCAGGCCGATCTCACCGCGCCGCTCGAGTACGGCGATGACCATCACGTTGGCGATCCCGACCCCGCCGACGACCAGGGCGACCGCGCCGAGGGCGAGGAGCAGGCCCTGGAAGGCCGCGCTGGCGTCGGCGCGGGCGATCAGCGCGTCGGCCGGGTTGGTGACGATGACGTCCTGCGGCGCGGCCGGGTCGGCCGTCGCAGGCAGCACGCTGGCCACCGCCGTGACGCTGGCCGGGGCGGTGCGTACGTAGATCTCGGCCGGGTTGGCGCGGGCGTGCAGCAGGCTGCGCGCGACCGGCAGCCCGATCAGCACGGCGCGGTCTAGTTCCGGTGCGAGGGGCACCGGCGCGAGGATCCCGGCCACCGCGAACCAGTGCCCGCCGAGCCAGACCTGAGCCTGCCCGCCGGCCCGGTCGATGCCCAGCGCGCTCGCGGCGTTCGCGCCGAGCACTGCGGCCGGGAATCTGGCCGTCGCCGGGTTGAGGAACGTGCCCCCGGCCAGATGCCCCTGCACGGTCCGGAGCAGGTTCGTGCTGGCCGAGTACACGGCGATCGCGTCGGTGTTGGCGGCCGGGATCCGGTCGTTGCGGTACACGTTCGCGGCCACGTCACCGATGGCCGCGGCGGCCTGTACCGGGCCGACCCTGGCCGCCATGGCCGGCGCCGCGGCGGGCAGGCTGGCGGTGCCACCGGTCAGCGACTGGCCCGGGGTGACCGTGAGCATGCTGGTGCCGAGCGCGTCGATCTGCGCGATGAGCTGAGCGCGGCTGGAGGAGGAGATGCCGGTGACGGCGACCAGCGTGGCCACCCCGAGCGCGATGCCCACGGCGGACAGCAGGGCGCGCAGCGGCCGCCCGGTCAGGCCGAGGCGGGCCAGTTGCCATACGTCCGCAGCTCTCAGCTTGCTGCGGGGCCCGCTCATGCCGCCCGCCCGGTGTCCGACTCGAGGGCGCCGTCGCGCAGCGCGATCGTGCGCGGCACGGCCTGGGCGATCTCCGGGTTGTGCGTGGCGACCAGGATCGTGGCCCCGGCCGCATTCAGCTCGGTGAGCAGGGCGAGGATGCCAAGCCCGGTGGCGGTGTCCAGGCTGCCCGTGGGCTCGTCGGCCAGAATGATCGCGGGCCTGCCGATGAGCGCTCGCGCGATCGCGGTCCGCTGGCACTCGCCGCCGGACAGCTCGCCGGGCCGGTGCCACATCCGGTGCGCGAGGCCCACGGTGGCCAGCGCGCTGGCGGCCGCCTCGCGCCGCCGCGCGGCCGGGATACCCCGGTACAGCAGGCCGCTGGCCACGTTGTCCAGGGCGGTCAGCGTGGGCACCAGGAAGAACTGCTGGAACACGAACCCGATGCGGTGCGCGCGGACCGCCGCGAGTTCGTGGTCGGCGAGGCGCCCGACGGCGGTGCCGCCGATGCGGACCTCACCCGAACTTGGCCGCTCCAGCGTGCCGGCCAGGGCGAGCAGCGTGGACTTGCCGGATCCGGACGGCCCGACCACCGCGGCGAACTCGCCATCCGCGATCGCCAGCGTCACCGAGCGCAGCGCGGTCACGGGCGGCGAGCCCGGATGCTGCTTGCCCGCTGCGGCCAGTTCCAGCGCGCGCGATGGGGCCTGCCGGCTTGCCGGCCAGGCGCCATCGGCGCCCCGGGGGGTTCCAGGGGGGTCGCCCCCCCAGGACAGTGCGGTCATGGGGCGACCACCACGGTGGTCCCGGCCGCGATCTGCGGCCCGGAGACCTGCACGAGCGACCCGGCGAAGACCCCGGTGCGCACGCCGACCAGCCGGTGCGCGCCGGACGGCTCCACCACCTCCAGGCCGTAGCCGCCGCCGGACAGCGCGAGCAGCGCGGAGACCGGGACGGCGAGCACGCCGGACGCCACATGGGTGGTCAGCGAGACCTGCACGGGGACGCCCGAGGCGGTCCCGGTGCGCCGCGGATCCGCCGGGGTGACCGTGAGCACGGTGGTGGCCGCCGGCCCGGAGCCGCCCGCGGAAGACCCCGGCGTGGTTGCGGTCCCGCTGCCCGAAGGGGCGGGCGGCCCGATGGCGGTGACCTTGGCACGGGCCGATACGCCAGCGGGCAGGATGACGGTGACCTGCTCGCCGCGCGTGACCCGGGGCGCACTGACCGGGTTGAGCGGGACCGTGACCACCCGGTGGTCCGTGGTCACCTGGTAGGGCGCCTGCCCGGGGGCTGCCGGGTCCCCGGCGGCGACGGCCGCCGCGCCGGTGCGCACCGGGCCGGGCAGGAACAGTACCCGGCCGAGGTCGATCTGCCCGGTGACCGGCAGACCGGCCGCCTGCTGCCAGCGCTCCACGGCCGCCGTGGTCGCCGCGGTCCACAGGTCGCTGGGGCTGGCGAGCAGCCCGCTGGCATGGCCGAGCGCGATCAGGCTGCGCTCCAGTTCGGCCACGTCCGGGCCGTCGCTGATGCCGGGGCCCATCGCGCGCCAGGCCGGGAGGCGCCCGGTCATCAGCACCACGGGCAGGTTGTCGACCGCGTACAGGACGCCGCCCGCGGCGATGCGCCTGCCGGGGCCGGGGATCTGCGTGTAGGTGCCGGTGAGCTGGTTCACCACCGGCCTTGCGGCCGAGTAGCCGAGGGTGCCCTCGGTCAGCACGGTCGTGACCAGGTTGGTGCGGGTGACCCGGGCGGTAGTCACCGGGGGAGCCGCCGGGGCGGCGGGGGCCGGGCTGCCGCCGGTGACGGCAACCATCGCGACCGCGCCCGCGGCGGCGGCGCCGGCCAGCCCGCCGGAGGTGGCCAGCCAGCCGCGGCGCCGGGCCGGTGGGCCGATCATGGACCGGTTCCGTCGTCGTGCACGCCCGCGGGGAGCAGGTGCCGGCAGGCGGTGTCTGCGGCGCGGAACTGCGGCGAATAGCGGCCGAAGTCGCTGGAGACGCCCGGCGGGTTGCCCAGGTTCAGCGCGCCGAACGAGGTCGGGTCCAGCATCGGGATGTCGTGCGCCCGCATGCACCGGGCGTAATCCGTCAGCCTGGCGAGCCGCGCCGGTGACATCGCCGCCGCCGCACCGGCCTGCTTGGCCTGGATGATCGGGCCGATGAAGTGCTGGCAGGCGGCGTTGGCGGCGCGCATGTCTGGCCCCGGGGTGGCGCTGGGGAACTGCAGGGTCAGGCCCGTGTGGCCGGGCTGGTGCACCGGGTCGGGCATGGCCACGCCGTGCGCGCGCATGCACCGGGCGAAGTTCACCATGTCCCGGTCGCCCTGCGCCGTGGTGAGCTGGCCAGGGGCCGCGCCGCCGCCGTGGTGCCGGCCCAGGCTCGCCACCTGCGGCCCCGACGTGGTTGACGAGCAGGCCACGGCCAGCACGGCTGCCGCGGCCAGCATGGCCCCGGTACGCAGGGCCTGGGCTCGGCCCGTTGGGGGTATGGCGCCGCCGGAAGCGGGCCTACGGCGTTTCATGTGAGCCTCCCAAGATCCGCACTGGATGTGCCTTCAAGGGCAGGCCTACCGGGCGCATGGTTACACGGGCCGAACACGATCCGCCGGTTTCTCGCGGCCCCGAACGGTCGCGGGCCGTGCCCTCGCAGGCTCCAGGGACGGCGGCGGCCCTTTCCCGGCGGAAAGTTTGTGGTGGTTGGCCCACCGACCGCAAAAGAATGTGGTGGTTGGTCCACCGACCACAAACGCGGGCGGCTCCGGGACGGCGGTGGCGGGCGTGTAATGCGGATGTGACCTGCGACGGGCCAGGATGAAGGGGTGCGAGTGCTGATCGTGGAAGACCAGCCCACGCTGGCCGACGACATCGCCGACGGCCTGCGCGACCAGGGCATGGCGGCCGACGTCGCCTACGACGGCGCCACCGGCTTGGACAAGGCGCTGATGAACCACTACGACGTGGTGATCGTGGACCGGGACCTGCCCCGGATCCACGGAGACGCGGTGTGCGCCGCGCTGGTCGGTGCCGGCACCCAGGCCCGCATCCTGATGCTGACGGCGTCGGGCACGATCGCCGACCGGGTCGACGGCCTCAACCTGGGCGCCGACGACTACCTGATCAAGCCGTTCGCGTTCGCCGAACTTGTCGCCCGGCTGCGGGCGCTGGCCCGGCGCAGCCCGGCCAGCCCGCCGGTGGCGGTCAGGGGAGACCTCGTGTTCGACCGGGCACGGCGGCGGGTCAGCCGGGGCGGCCGGCCGGTCGCGCTGACCCGCAAGGAGATGGGCATCCTGGAAGTGCTGCTGGCCGCCGACGGCGGCGTGGTCAGCGCGGAGGAACTGCTCGAACGGGTGTGGGACGAGAACGCCGACCCGTTCACTCACACCGTCACGGTCACCGTGGCCAGGCTGCGCCGCAAGCTGGGCAGCCCGGATTTGATCGAGACCGTGATCGGATCCGGGTACCGGCTCCCATGAGCGTGCCCCGGGCCCGCGGAGGCCCGCGCGGGTGGCTGCCGCAGACCTTCCGGGTACGGTTCACCCTCGTGTTCGCCGCGCTGTTCCTGATCGTGGGCGCCGCCCTGCTCGGGATTACCTACAGCCTGGTGGCCGGGCTGCCGGTCAAGGTGCCGAAGCCGACCCCGGCACAGCAAAAGCTTGCGCTGGAATGCAAGCAGGCCAACACGGGCGCTGGGAAGGTGCCCGCGGCGGGACCGACGCCGACGGCCACGCCAACACCCTTGCCGGCAGCAACATCCTCGCCGGTGCCCATCCGCGAGTGCGGTCAGGCGTTCTCGGCCGTGGGCGCCGAAATAGCGGCCCATCAGCAGCGGGACCAGACGCTCGCGCACCTGCTGGAGTACTCCCTGATCGCGCTCGGCGCGATGACCGTGGTGTCCGGCGGGCTCGGCTGGCTGATGGCCGGCCGGGTGCTGCGGCCGGTCAGCTCGATCACCGCGGCGGCCCGCCGTGCCTCCGACCGGCACCTGGGGGAGCGGCTGGCGCTGACCGGGCCCAAGGACGAGCTGAAGGAACTCGCGGACACCTTCGACGAGATGCTCGAGCGGCTGGACGCCGCGTTCGCCCTCCAGCGCCGGTTCGTCGCCGACGCGTCACACGAGCTGCGGACCCCGCTGACCGTGATGCGTACCGCGATCGAGGTGACCATGGCCAAGCCGGCCCGCACGCCGGAGCAGCTGGAGGCCATGGCGGCCAAGGTCGCCCGGTCCGCGGCCCAGGCCGAGGCGCTGATCGAGGCGCTGCTCACGCTGGCCGCCAGCGAGCAGGCGCCGGCCAGCCCGGAACTTGTCGACCTGGCCACGGCCGCCGAGGACGCGGTGGACTCGGCCGCCGCCCGGGCGGGCCAGCTTGGCCTGCGCATTGACACCGACCTCGCGGCCGCCCCGGCCTGCGGGAACCGGCTGCTGGTCGAACGCATGGTCGGCAACCTGGTGGACAACGCGGTGCGGCACAATATCCGCGGCGGCTGGATCTCCATCCGGACCGGTACCGGCGATCATCAGGCACGGTTCGAGATCGCCAACAGCGGCCCGGTGATCCCCGAGGAGCTCGTGCCGGCGCTGTTCGAGCCGTTCCGCCGGGTGGAGACGCGTACCAGCGTTAAGGACGGCACCGGTCTTGGCCTGGCCATCGTCCGCTCCATCGGCACCGCCCACGGAGCCACCGTCGAGGCGCACAGCCTCCCAGCCGGTGGCCTGGGCATCCTGGTCACCCTGCCGCTGGCGGACGGGGCCGGCAGGCCCGGCTGAGGCCGCCGGCCTGCGAGGCCTGTCCGGCCGGCCCGCCGGGGACCGGGCAGAAGCGCTATGTCTCGCCGGGGACGCCGATGATGGTTTCGGTGCCGTCGTCCCAGCGCCATGGCACGTGGTGGCCCCGCAGGTGCACGCCGCCGATCCACCGGTCGATGCCGTTGAGGGCGATCTGGTCGGCCTCGCCGGCCAGCACCTGCGCCCCGGTGGCGGTCAGGAACAGGCCCGTTGCCCGCGCCACGGGGCGGCCGGGCGGGTCGAGGTGGAGCAGCGGGTGCGGCCCCTCCGCCATCTGGTCCATCCGGCGCAAGCATGTGGTGTCTCCCATGTAGGGCCGCGTCTCCCGCGCCCCGGCGCGCACAAAGGCCGTCCCGGCGTCGAGCGCGCCGTCGGCGACGGCGGCCAGTACCCGGCGCTCGGTCAGCGACAGGCCGTCCCGCGTCGCCGGGTACTCCCGGCTGAGCCGGTCGAATGCCTCGCCAAGGAACCGCAGCTCGCCCAGCCGGGTGGCGGCGATGGCGCCCAGGCCCTCGGGTGTGGGCGCGCGGAGGGCCGCCCAGGCCCGGGCGGCCAGCTCGAGTGCCGCCGGGGTCAGCCGCGCGCATGCGTTCGTGTGCGGCAGCTCGCGCAGCTGCTCAGCGGTCAGCTCGCCGAGGCCGCCGAAGCGGGCGATGCCCGCATGTTCGCCTATGCAGATCAAGGTGATGCGGCCTGCGGGAACGCCCAGACCGGCCAGGCGGGCGAGGATCTCGGTGATCTGCAGCTGGTCGTAGAGGTCCGCCTCGAACCACAGCACATACTCCCCGTCGCGGTTGGCTTCCAGGGCCTGATCCCGCTCGGTGAGCTGGCGCATGACTTCGGCGCGTCCGGCGCCCTCGTAGCTGCTGAGGTAGCCGGCCCTGATCAGGCGCAGTTCGGCCGGCGCGGCCTCGGGCACCGGCCCCTCGTGCAAGATGTCGCGCCAGTAGACCACGCGCCGCGCGAGCCCGGTGCCGGCCACGTCGGTGGCATCGCCGTTGCTGATGTGGAGTGCCTCGGGCATCCAGTCGAGCGGGGAATCGCCCGGCGCCGTGCCGGGGTGCCCGGCCAGGAGAATGCTGCGGGCGGTCGCGTACGACTCGCCTGTCTTGGCCATCCGGGTGCGCACGCGCCGCTTGAAACCGGCCTGCTTGGTCATGATCGTCTCCCGCGTCCCGCCCGCGGACCCCCCAGCGATCGCTGCGGCGGGCGCACGACCGACGAATGACGCCCCGGCCGAGAGGTGGGCCTCCCTTTGCCTCCGTCGGGTGACCTGGCTGGGGCAGGTCGCCGGAGGTTGGGCGCGGACGGTCGCCGGCTCTCACGGTACCCAGCGGCCGGTGCGTCGCGCGACCCCCTGGTCAGCGTTTATGCCGGGCGTTAGCTGGAGGTCACCGACCAGGCGGTCCCGTTCCAGTGCTCGATCAGGCCGCGGCCCGCCGGCCCGTGGACCCAGCTTCCTGTTCCCCAGCAGTCGGTCATGGTGACGCAGGCCACCCCGACCAGCGAGGCGGCGACGCCCCCGGGTGGCGTGGCCGCAGGCACGACGTGCCATCGTGAGCCGGACCAGCGCTCCCCGAATACCCGGCCGTTGCCCTCCTGGGTGCCGCCAACGGCCAGGCACTTAAGTGGGCTCACGCAGGCGACCGCGTAGAGGATGGCCGCCGCGGTTCCGGTCGGCGTGACCGACCAGGCGGTGCCGTTCCAGCGCTGCGCCAGCGGGTGATTGCCGTGGCTGCCCACGGTCATGCAGGCGTTCTGCTGGCAGGTTATGCCCGTCAGCGCGTCGGCGGGGACGTGCGACGTCGGCGTCGGCACGGCCGTCCAGGCCTTGCCGGTCCAGTGCCCGATGAGCGTGCCGCCGGTGCTGCCGTTCCCGTGCATCCCGCTCACCCAGCAGTCGGCCGGCTTGGGCGGGGTGGTGGGGTCCGGGCCAGCAGAGACGCAGGCCACCCGCTCGGGGTTGGCGCCGCCGCCGAGTCCCGGGGTGAGCACGGTGGTCCAGGCATGCCCGTTCCAGCGCTCCATGAACGTGGGCAATCCGGCGCCGACGGCCCAGCAGCTGGCCGCCTTGGGCGCGGTGGTGGGGTCAGGGCTGGCAGAGACGCAGGAGACCGAGATCAGCAGGCTGACGAGGCTCCCGGTGGGAACCGGCACGGCCACCGGCGACCAGGCCGTGCCGTTCCAGTGCTCGGCGTAGGCCAGCATCCTGGCGGCCTTCTGGTACTGGCCAACGGCCCAGCAGTCGGCCGCGGTGACGCAGGACACCGACGGCAGGTAGGTCGACACGGCGCCGGGCGGGCTGGCCACGGCGACCAAGCTCCAGGCGGACCCGTTCCAGTGTTCGGCGACGGCGTGCTGCGCGCTGTTCTGGCCGAACGCCCAGCAGTCGGCCGCGGCCACGCAGGTGACGTCGTTGAGGAAACCGCTGAACGAACTGCCACCCGCGGCGTGTGCCGACGCACCCGCCGGGGCGGCCGCGATCAGGCAGCCGGCCAGGGCCGCCGCTAAGGCAGCGGCGAAGCGGGCCCTGCGGACCGGCCGGCCACGCCGCCAATTGCCGACATCGACGAACATCGGGCATCACCCCTTCCAGGCCGCTGTTAGACGTGCCTGCGCGCCGTGCGGTTCCTCGGCACACACGCGGCACGAGGGCCCGGGAGCTAACAGAGCGGCCGCGGTGCGGCCACCCGGCTCACCGGCCGGTCGTCATGTCGCTGACCGGGTGGTCCAGCTGGTACTTGCCGATCGCCTGGGACAGCGTCTCGTGCTTGACCTCGCCGCGCCGGGCGAGCTGGCTGAGCACCGCCAGCGTGATCGACTCCCCGTCCACGTGGAAGAACCGGCGGGCGGCCGGCCGGGTGTCGGAGAAGCCGAACCCGTCGGTGCCCAGCGAGGTGAACGGCGCGGGCACCCAGCGGGCGATCTGGTCGGGCACCGCACGGATCCAGTCGCTCACCGCGACCACCGGGCCCTGCTGGCCCTCCAGCGCCTGGGTCACGTACGGCACCCTGGCCTGCGCGTCGGGGTTGAGCAGGTTCCACTCCTCGCAGCCGAGGGCCTCGCGGCGCAGCTCGGTCCACGATGTCGCCGACCACACGTCCGCGGCCACGCCCCAGTCCTCGGCGAGCAGCCGCTGCGCCTCCAGCGCCCAGCGCACCGCCACCCCGGAGGCCAGGATCTGCGCCCGGGGCCGTTCGCCGTCGGGTTCCGCGGCGGCGGGTGCGTAACGGTACAGGCCGCGCAGGATCGCCTGCTCCAGCTCGGCCCTGGCCTCGGGGGAGTCGGCGGGCATCTTCGGCTGCTGATACGGCTCGTTGTAGACCGTGAGGTAGTAGAAGATGTCCTCGCCGTGCGGGTGCTCGGCGCTCGCCCCATACATGCGGCGCAGGCCGTCGGCGACGATGACCGAGACCTCGTACGCCCACGCCGGGTCGTAGGACACGCAGGCCGGGCTTACCGAGGCGAGCAGCTCCGAGTGGCCGTCGTTGTGCTGCAGCCCCTCGCCGGTGAGCGTGGTGCGGCCCGCCGTCGCGCCGAGCAGGAACCCGCGGCCGAGCTGGTCGCCGAGCGCCCACATCTGGTCGCCGGTCCGCTGCCAGCCGAACATCGAGTAGAACACGTACACCGGGATCATCGGCGCCGCGTGCGTCGCGTACGAGGTGCCCGCCGCGATCACCGAGCCCATCGCACCCGCCTCGCTGATCCCTTCGTGCAGGATCTGGCCGGTCTCGGACTCCTTGTAGGACAGCAGCAGCGCCCGGTCGACCGCCTCGTACTTCTGGCCGTGCGGGGAGTAGATCTTGGCGCTGGGGAACAGCGAGTCCATGCCGAACGTGCGCGCCTCGTCCGGGATGATCGGCACGAACCTGTTGCCGATGCCCTTGTCCTTCATCAGATCCTTGAGCAGCCGGACGAACGCCATCGTGGTGGCGACGGCCTGCTTGCCCGAGCCCTGCTTCAGCTCGTCGTAGACCTTCTCGCCGGGCAGCGTGAGCGTCTTGCCGCGGACCACCCGCTTGGGCAGGTAACCGCCGAGCGCGGCGCGCCGCTCCCGCATGTACTCGATCTCGTCGGAGTTCTCGCCCGGGTGGTAGTACGGCGGCAGTTCCGCCTCCAGGGCGGCGTCCGGGATGGGCAGGTACAGCCGGTCGCGGAACTCCTTCAGCTCGGCGACCGTGAGCTTCTTCATCTGGTGGGTGGCGTTGCGGGCCTCGAAATCAGGGCCGAGCGTCCAGCCCTTGATGGTGTGGGCCAGGATCACCGTCGGCTGGCCGACGTGCTCGGTCGCCGCCTTGAACGCGGCGTAGACCTTGCGGTAGTCGTGCCCGCCGCGGGACAGGTTGCGCAGCTGGTCGTCGCTCATGTGGGCGACCATCGCGCGCAGCCGCGGGTCGCCGCCGAAGAAGTTCTCCCTGATGTACTCGCCGGTCTCCACGGCGTAGGTCTGGAACTGCCCGTCGGGCGTGGTGTTCATCTTGTTCACCAGCACGCCGTCGGTGTCCTGCGCCAGCAGCGGATCCCAGTCCCGGCCCCAGATGACCTTGATGACGTTCCAGCCGGCGCCGCGGAACACCGCCTCCAGCTCCTGGATGATCTTGCCGTTGCCGCGCACCGGGCCGTCCAGCCGCTGCAGGTTGCAGTTGATCACGAAGGTGAGGTTGTCCAGTTCCTCACGGGAGGCCAGGCCGATTTCGCCGAGCGCCTCCGGCTCGTCCATCTCGCCGTCACCGAGAAAGGCCCACACGTGCGACCTGCTGGTGTCGGCGATCTCGCGGGCGAGCAGGTACCGGTTGAACCGCGCCTGGTAGATGGCGTTCAGCGCGCCGAGGCCCATCGAGACCGTGGGGAACTCCCAGAAGTCGGGCATCAGCCGCGGGTGCGGGTACGAGGGAAGCCCGCCTCCCGGCGTTGACAGCTCCTGCCGGAAGCCGTTGAGCTGCTCCTCGGTCAGCCGGCCCTCCAGGTACGCACGGGCGTAGATGCCGGGCGCGGCGTGGCCCTGGATGAATACCTGGTCCCCGGACTCGCCGTGGTCCTTGCCGCGGAAGAAGTGGTTGAAGCCCACCTCGTACAGGCTGGCCGCGGAGGCGTAGGTGGCGATGTGCCCGCCGACGCCCAGGCCCGCGCGGTTCGCCCGGGACACCATCACGGCGGCGTTCCACCGGATGTAGGCACGGATCCGCCGCTCCACGTACTCGTCGCCGGGGAACCACGGCTCACGCTCGGGCGGGATCGTGTTGTTGTAGTCGGTGCTGCGCAGGCCGGGCTCGCCCTCCTGCTGCTCGCGGGCCCGTTCCAGCAGGCGCAGCATCACGTACCGGGCGCGGGCCCGGCCGCGGGTGCGGACCACGCTGTCGAACGAATCCACCCACTCCCTGGTCTCGTCCGGGTCGATGTCCGGCAACTGGGTAGGCAGTCCGTCGCTGATGATGGAGAAGCGCTGACGACCGGCAGCCACGGGCTATCCCGCCTTCCGCATGGGTGGGCGGCTGGTCACCGCCACGTCGGTGCTGCACAGGCGGCTGGTGACCCCGCCCGTGCGCAGGAGGTTGTCCAGACCAATTCTCATACCTGCGCGACCTAAACGCACATCCGCGCCCCGGCGTACCTGGCAACTGGGCGCCCCGGCGCGGCGGGATGTGCGGATTGCGGGCTGGGGGGAAGATCGTTCGGCATGGAAACTCAAGTTTTTACGGTCTCAACCGGGAGCAGTGAGCGCGTCGCCGACATCAGCGGAGCATGCGAGGGGTTCCTCAGGCGCGCAGCAAGGGACCGGGACGGGCTGTTGCACGTGTTCGTCCCGCACGCGACCGCCGGCCTGGTGCTCGTGGAACTCGGCGCGCGCAGCGACGAGGACCTGCTGGCGGTGCTGGCCGGACTGCTGCCGGCCGACGACAGATGGCGGCATGCGCACGGGTCCCGCGGGCACGGCCGGTCGCATGTGCTGCCAGCGTTCCTGGCGCCGTTTCTGGTGATCCCGGTCTTGGACGGGTCGATGGCGCTGGGGACGTGGCAGTCGGTAGCGCTGGTAGACCTGAATGTCGATAATCCGGATAGACAGGTACGAATGTCCTTCCTCGGGTAGGCCTTGGGTGAAGTGGGAACGCTACGCGCGAGCACAGATTTCGTGTCTGAGCCTCTTGACACTTGCGCGAGGGCCCGGCCCAGTGTGGACTGTGCGGGCAAGAAGTGCCGACGCGGACGTAGCGCGCAGGTGCCGGCATCCCGGGCAGGGTGGCCGGGATGGGAGGCCAGCGCGGGACTTGGCGCCGTGGGAAAGGGCTTGAGGAGGGGTTAGTGAGCGCGACCGCGCGCCAGGCTCAGGACCAACCTGGCCTGGCCGAGCGACTCGGCATCAAGCCGGGCCAGGTGGTGCAGGAGATCGGCTACGCAGACGACTGTGACGAAGCGCTGCGGCAGGCGATCACCCAGCAAAAGGACGTGGAACTTGTCGACGAGGACTACGACGACGTGGTCGACGTGGTCCTGCTCTGGTGGCGTGACGGCGACGGTGATCTCTTCGACGCGCTGGCGGACGCACTGACGCCGCTCGCGGACGGCGGGTACATCTGGCTCCTGACGCCGAAGCCGGGCCGGGAGAACTACGTCGAGCCGAGCGAGATCGGGGAAGTGGCACCGACCGCCGGGCTGTCCCAGACGTCGAGCCTGTCAGCCGGGCGCGACTGGCTGGGCACCCGCTTGGTCGCGCCCCGGGCGCGGCGCTGACCGCCTAGGGCGTACGGGGGCACACGGCGGCTGTCCTGGCCGTGGGCCGTGTGTGGATGCCGGACGGCCTCCGGTACCGGTGCGGTGACGCGCGGGCTGCGGTCATGTCACGATCCACCGTGAGACTGGCGCAGGTGGGTCCGCCGTGATGGCAAACTGGGCACGTTGGCGGGCGTGTCGTGCCCGGCAGGCCCCATGCGGGCCGGCTGCCGCGGCAGAAGGGACCGGGGAATGGCGGTTGAGGTGGGCCAGCAGGCCCCCGATTTCGAGCTGAAGGACCAGCACGGGCAGCCGGTCACGCTGTCCGGCTTCCGCGGCCAGAAGAACGTCGTGCTGGTGTTCTACCCGCTCGCGTTCAGCGGGGTGTGCAGCGGTGAGCTGTGTGCCATGCGGGACGACTTCCCCGAGGCCGACCGGGACGACGTGGAAGTGCTGACGGTGTCGGTGGACTCGACGTGGGTGCACCGGGTCTGGGCGGAGCAGCAGGGCTTCGAGTTCGGCCTGCTGTCCGACTTCTGGCCGCACGGCGGCGTGGCGCAGGCGTACGGCGTGTTCGACTCCGGCCGCGGCCTGGCGGTGCGCGGCACCTTCATCATCGGCAAGGACGGCGTGGTCCGCTGGATGGTGGTCCACCCGATCCCGCAGGCGCGCGACATCGCCGACTACCAGAAAGCGCTGGCCGCGCTGGGTTGACCCCGTCACGGGGGCACGCCCAGCCTGGCGCGAGGAACGCGGAACAGATGCCCTGCTATCGCTGCGGTACACGGCAGGTGGACCCGGCGCGCGGGCACAGCCCGTGGCGCCGCGGAGTCAAGGGCGACGAACAGGTCCTGGTGTGCCCCGGCTGCCAGGCGTCCACCGACTGGACGTCCGACCTGGACAGGTGCCGCCACTGCAGCAGCGTGCACCTGGTGCGCCGGCTCGGCGAGGTGGAGTGCCGCGACTGCGGGATGACCGTTCCCCCGGACGCACCCGGCTCGCTGGCGGCCGGCCCGGCGGGGGCCGCGGTCCGCGCGCCTGGGCTGTCCGAGGAGGTCGCCCTGGCGCTTGAGCGCGTCCTTGGCCGCGGCGCCGCCAGGTGATGGCCACGTCGTGACCGATGCCGCCGTGGTGGGCCGGATTCTGCGCGAGTACCGGCTCGGCCCGGCATCCGTGCGGCGCTACCACGGTTCGGTGTCCGGGACCGAGGTCGGGTACCGGATGCGGCAGCCCGACGGGGACGTGGTGCTGGTCCGGGCCTACCGCTGCGACGTGCTGCTGGCCCCGTACCTGCGCGGGTGCGGCACCGAGTCGATCACCGACTGGCTGCAGGGCCGGGCCGCCACACTGGACTGGCTGGCCGCACAGGGCTACCCGGCGCCGCGTGTGGTCGCCACCAGGGAAGGTGACCCGATCGGGGTGGCGGGCGCCTGGCTGACCTGGGCGACCACCTACATCCCCGGCCTGGCGCTGTTGCCTGGCGGAGGAGGGTTCGAGCTGCTAGGGGAGGCGCTCGGCCGGTTGCACGCGCTCGGCCCGGCGGCCGGTGTGGGTCTCGCGTCGTGGCATCCCACGGCGGCGGTCCCGGCCGCGCTGGCACGGCTCGACGCGGTTGCGCCGATGCTGCCGGGGGAGTGGCGCCCGCTGCACGCGCAGTTCCGCCGTACCCTGCTGGCGGTCGGGCAGGCGGCACCGTCCCTGCCTATGGCGGTGGTGCACTGCGACGCCTGGCCGGGCAACGCGGTGGTCACCGGCGATGCTGAGGTCACGCTCATCGACTGGGAATACGGCGGGGTCGGACTGCCGGTCTTGGACCTGGGCCAGTGCCTGCTCGAATGCCACTTCGACCCGGGCCTGCCACCGGGTCAGCCCGGGGCGTGGCACATCGAGCCGGACCCGGGGCGGATCGGTGCCGTGCTGGACGGCTACACCCGCTGGCGGCGTCTTGACGATGCGGAACGAGAGGTCCTCGCTGAGGGGATCCGGTTCGGCCCGGCCTACGCCGGGGCGATCCACTTCGAGCGGGCCCTCATCGACGGGGTCGGCGGCACGACCATGGACGCCAGGCTCGCCCGCCTGCGCAACTGGATCGCGGTAAGCCAGGACGTCGCGGACCTCGCCGCCCGCCACCTCGGCACCCGCTGAGCCGGTACGCTGGGCCCGGCCGTTCCGACGGCGGGCGCATAGCTCAGCGGCAGAGCGCCTCCCTTACAAGGAGGAAGCCACTGGTTCGATCCCAGTTGCGCCCACCAGCAAACCCATTGCGTCCCAGAGGTGTTACCTGCCCGGGCCCTGAGCGCTGGCGCCCCGCCGGCGCAGTGATGGTCTGGCCGGCGGGGCGCCTGGGCGGCTCCTGCCGTCACCCTCCCGCCCTCGGGTGGCGGAAGGAGCCTTGCCAATATCAGCGGTCTGAGCCTGATGGCTCGCTGGATAGCTGCTGCGGGAAACCTGGATGTTTGGCGAGTGCGCGCTGACCAGCTCTCGGCAAACATGAGCCGGCCCGGGGTGGCGAGGGGGGGATTCGCCACGCACCGGGCCGGGCAACTGGTTCAACGCGCGAACGAGCGCACATGTTTCCAATCAGCGCTCGACGTCTTGCTGGCCGTCTTGGAGTGGCCCAGGTCTGTGTCCGGGCCGTGACTGCGACGGTCATCATCCTCGACGCCGCCTAACCCTCGCTGGGCGTCAGTGGGTCCAGCTGGGACTCGCTGTCAGCGCTAGCGGTGGGCTGCTCAGCGGGGATGCGCCGGGAGGTGAACAGGGCGATCAGGGCAAGCACGGCGAGCACCGACAGCGACGAGCGGAGCCCGTCGATGCGCGCATTGGCGTTCTCGGTGACGATCGCGTCCGCGGTCTTGCCCGAGACGCCCGCCTTGTCGAGCGCGGCCTTGAGGTCTTTGTCGGAAATGAACGGGGCGCCGCCCGACAGCTGTACCTGGGCCTGGGTGACGACGTCCTTGGGCACGTCGGGATTGTTCTGCACTCCGGCGAGGAACGAGGAGGTCAGCGCGGCGATCAGGACCGCGCCGGACAGCGCGGTTCCGATGGAGGCACCGAGGTTGGTGACGGTGTTCTGGATACCGCCGACCTCACCGCTCTGCTCGTCCGGCACCGCGGAGACGGTGACGGCGCCGAGCTGGGAGGCCAGCGCGCCGACGCCGAGGCCGGCGAGCAGCATCGGCCAGGTGATGATCTCGGGTCCGGCGCTGACGTTGAGCAGCGCGATCAGGATCACGATGCCGGCGAACAGGGCGAGGAACCCGATCTGGACCACGCGGCGCGGGGAGGCGTTCGGGAAGACCCTGGGCACACCGGCGGCGGCCAGCAGCAAGGTGATCGACAGCGGCAGGAGCCGGACACCGGTCGCGACCGCCGACAGGCCGAGCGCCACCGACAGGAACAGCGGCACCGCGAAGAACAGGCCAGCCTGCAGCAGGTACTGGAACAGGAACGAGATAAGCCCGCCCCGCAGGGTCCGGTTGCGCAGCATCACCGGATCCACCAGCACCGCTTCGCCGCGATGGATCCGGTGGATCTCCCACCACATGAAGACCCGCAGCACCAGCCCGCCGCCCAGAATCAGCCAGATCACCGGCGACAGGCCAATCCATTGCGGGGCACCCTCCTTGGGCTGGACAAACCCCCAGGTCCCGGCGCGCAGGATGCCGTACACAATGAGCGCGAGGCCCAGCGCCGACAACACGGTGCCGACCAGGTCCAGCCGCGTGCCCTTCGCGGCCGGGGTGTCGGCGATGCGGCGGGTGAACGCCAGGATGATCAGCACGATGAGGACTTCCCCGGCGAACACCCACCGCCATGACAGGTACGTGGTGAACAGGCCGCCGATGAGCGGCCCGGCCGCCACCGCGATCGCGCCCGCGGACGCGACCAGCCCATACGCGCGCGGGCGCTGCGGCCGGGCGAAGTTGGAGGCCACCAGCGCCACGATCGCGGGCATGATCAGCGCGGCCCCGACGCCCTCCAGGACGGACCAGCCCAGCATCAGCACCGCCAGGTTCGGCGACAGGGAGGTGATCAGCGACCCGCACCCGTAGATCACGCACCCGATCGCGAACGCGCGCTTGCGGCCGAGGATCTGCCCGATCTTGCCGCCGGTGATCATGAGCGAGGCCATGACCAGCGTGTAGAAGGTGATCGCGGTCTGAATCCCGGTGACCGTCGTGCCCACGTCCTTGGCGACGGTCGCGATCGACACGTTCATGACCGAGCTGTCCAGCGTCATCAGGAACTGCGCCGACGCCAGCGTCAGCAGCACGATCCCGGCTCCCGAGGCCGCGCCCTCGGCAGCGTCGCTGACCTGCTCCTCTTGCCCTAGCCCCATATCGGCCTCTCTGAGCGCGCTTGACTAGTCCCGAATCGAACCGGCCGGAGCCGGGTGGGACATCACCCAGGACGGATGACCCGCGAAAGCACACGGCACGCACGGAGGATCTTATGGCGGAGTGCGGTAGGTTGCCGACGTGAACGGCAACCATGAGCTGGTCGTGCGCTTCATCACAAGCCTGGAGGCCAGGGACTGGGATACCTGGGCACCGCTGCTGGATCCCGCCGTGGTCTACGAGATTCCGCAGTCGCGGGAGCGCATCCGGGGACGTGACCGTTACCTGCGGTTCAACCAGGAGTTTCCCGGGGACTGGCACCTACAGCCCAAGGTCGTCATCGCCGACGAGCATCACGGGGTGGTCTGGTTCGAATGGCACCTCGATGGGCGCGTCGACGACGCGATGGCGTTTTTCGAGTTCGCCGGCGGCCTGATCACCCGGATCACGGACTTCTGGCCGGAACCGTATGAACCGCCGCCAGGGCGCGAGCATCTGGTGGAGCGCTGGTAACCGCGCTCTGAGTCGTGATCAGCGGCCGGACGGCCGGCCCAGCCGACGAGGAAGCCCGAGTTCTGCCGGTCAAGGGTTTGCCCTGGTGTGGGCCTTTGTGGGCGGTGCGACACTTATCTGATGGCGCTCACCGTCTTGATCGTCGACGACCATGAGGGTTTCCGGCAGGTTGCCCGTGAGCTGCTTGAGGCGGATGGAGTCGAGGTCGTGGGGGAAGCGGCTGATGGTGAGTCCGCCATCACCGAGGCGGAGCGGCTGCGGCCGCAGCTTGTCCTGCTCGATGTTCAGCTTCCCGGTATTGACGGGTTCGAGGTGGCGGCGAGGCTCGGCGAGGCGAGCGACCCGCCCGCCGTCGTCCTGACGTCCAGCTACTCCGCAGATTCCTACCGGCGGCGGCTCGCTCAAAGCCCAGCGCGCGGGTTCATCCCGAAGGGTGAGCTGTCGGGCGAGGCGCTGGCCGCGCTGTTCGCTTGAGGTCCGATGCGCCGGCTTCGTTATGCGCTGTGGCCCGCCGGGCTCGCCTTCGGGCTGGCGGCGGAATGGATCGGCCGGCCGCAGCTCCCCGCCCTCGACGCCGCGGCCGGCTTCGCGCTTCTGTTCCTGGGCCTTATGACCTGGTCGCGCAGGCCAGGCAGCAGAGCCGGGGCGGTCATGGCGGCAGCCGGGTTCGCCTGGTTTCTTGGCACGATGTGGGCACCGGCGGTGTTCTGGCACCGCGGGCCGCTTGCGCAGCTGCTGATCTCGTATCCGAGCGGCAGGCTCTCATCGCGCCTTCAGCAGGTGGGGACGGCGGCGGCGTACGGATACGCGGCCGTCGCCGCGGTCGCGGGGAGCCTCTACGGCACGGTGATCTTTGCGGTTGGCCTCGTCGCCATGTCGGCGTACCGGTACGTGGCCGTGACCGGCCCGGAGCGGCGGGCACGGCTCACGGCGTTGGCGTCTGCCGTAGCATTCGGGCTGGTCCTGGTCGCCGACGCCATCGCAGGTCTCGTTGGCGCCGGCACTGATCTGGTGTTCCTGGTTCCCTATGACCTGGTCGTCTGCTTGATAGCGATCGGCCTGGCCGCCGATCTGTTGTGGGGGCGCTGGGCGCGGGGAGCGGTGACCGGCCTGGTCGTCGATCTCGGTGAGCCTGCCGCGGGCGGCGTGCTGCGAGACCGGCTGGCCCGGGCGCTGGGTGATCCCACGCTGGTGGTCGGGTACTGGCTGCCCGGGGAGCATCGTTATGTGGACGAGGCTGGCCGGCCGGTCGCTCTTCCGCCCGAGGGCGGCGGGCGGGCCGTCACGCCGGTTGAGGAGAACGGCCAGCGGGTGGCTGTCCTCATCCATGACCTGGCTGTTCTCGACGAACCGGCGCTGCTGTCAGCGGTGGGGGCCGCGGCCAGGCTCGCGGTCGCGAACGCTCGGCTTCAGGCTGAGGTGAGCGCGCGGGTCGACGAGGTGGAGGCGTCGCGCCGCCGGATCGTCGAGGCGTCGGACGAGCAGCGGAGCCGGCTTGAGCGCGAGCTCCGCGAAGGTGCCGAGCGGCGGCTCGCTCATGTCGCGGAGTTGCTCTCCGACGACGGCGAGCCGCTTGCGGACGTCCGCGCCGGGCTGGACACAGCGCGTGCCGAGCTGCGTGAGTTTGCGCGCGGGATGCATCCTGTGACGCTGACCGAGCACGGGCTCCAGGGGGCGGTCCGTGAGCTCGCCGAACGATCCCCGATCACCGTCGCGGTCGCCGTGCCTGCCACACGGTTTCCGCCTGCGGTCGAGGCTGCCGCCTACTTCGTCTGCGCGGAGTCGCTCACGAATGTTGCGAAGCACGCGGAGGCGTCGCAGGTACACATGACAATCGCGCAGGAAAACGGGCGGCTGCGAGTCGTCATCGCAGACGACGGTATCGGCGGTGCGGATCCGTCACGCAGTTCCGGGCTGCGCGGCCTTGCCGACCGGGTCGAGGCTCTGGGTGGCTCGCTGGCGGTGGACAGTCCACCAGGCGGTGGGACCCGGGTAATGGCGGAACTGCCGTGCGGCTGACCGGCCGGGCGTCAGCCAACTGGGCGCCCGCGCCGTTTGCCCATCAAAACGGGCAAGCTGTGCGGCTGATGGCCGGTGATGGCGCCGTCCGCGCCTACCCGCCGCTACGCCGTCGCGGACGCCGGCCTTCACCGATTGTCGCTGGGGCGCGGCGTTGCCAGGATTGGCGCATGGCGCGCGCGTTGCGGTTGGCCGTGCTGGTGGCCGGGCTCGCACTCGGCGTGTTCTCGCTCGCCCTGGCCAGGCGCGGGGCCGGGAATTCCCTCGGTGGCGGCTCGGCGTTCGCGGGAGCTGTCGAGCTCGCCGCTGGCTATGCACTGCTCGGGGTTGGTTTTGCCGCCTTGATGCGCCCCCGCCAGGCCAGGCTCGGGGCAATCCTGGTCGCGGCGTCCCTCGCCTGGTTCCTGCTGGAGTGGAACAATCCGGCCGCCGGCTCTGCCTTCGTTTTCACCATCGGACTCGTCCTGTATGCGGCCGCCGCTCCGCTGGTCGCGCACGCGATGCTCGCATACCCGGGCGGCCGGGTCGCCTGGTGGCCAGGCCGGCTGGGCCTCGCGCTCAGCTACGCCGGTTCGGTGCTCGTGCTCGGCCTTCTCGCCGCCGCTGTGTTCAATCGCGCTTCCGAGGGCTGTGCGCAGTGCCCGCGCAACCTGCTGCTCGTCGGCGGAGGCAGCGGCGGCGCGTACGGGAGCCTCAACAGGGCCGGCATCTACCTGGGCTTGACCTGGTCGCTACTGGTGATCTTGCTGGCCGCCGGGGACCTGGTCCGGGCGACGCCCGCCCGGCGGCGCCTCGCTGCTCCCGTTGTGCTTGCTGGCTGCGTCTACCTGGGCCTTGTCGCTGCGGACTTCGCGCACAGCCTGTACCGCGGCTACCTCGGCAACGACGTGCTCGACCGCCGGCTGTGGCTTGGCGAGGCAGCCGCGCTATGCGCCCTGTCGCTGACCGTTATCTGGGCCTGGGTGCGGGCCTGGCGCACCCGCTCCGCGCTGGCCGGGCTGGTGATCGAGCTAGCCGAGTCACCCCCGCCGGGGGGCCTGCGCGACGTGCTCGCCGGCGTGCTTCACGACCCATCGCTCCAGCTCGCTTACCCGCTCGCCGACGGCAGGCTCGCCGACGGGCGCTACCGGGCGGTCGAGCTGGCCGGAGAGGTAACGCCGATCGTCCGCGGCGGGCAGCGGGTCGCGCTTCTATCGCACCGGCCCGGCCTGCTGGCCGAGCCGGCGCTGGCCGAGGAGGTGGCCGCGGCGGCTCGGCTGGCGCTTGAGAATGAGCGCCTCCAGGCCGAGGCCTGGTCCCAGCTTGAGGACCTGCGCGCCTCGCGCGCCCGGATCGTCGGCTCCGGTGACGCCGAGCGGCGCCGGCTTGTGCGCGATCTGCACGACGGCGCCCAGCAGCGGCTCGTCACGCTGTCGCTTGCGCTGCGCCTGGCCCGCGCCCGGCTCGGGCCGGGCCTTGATCCCGCGCTCGCCGGACGTCTCGACGAGGCCGAAGACGAGTTGCGCGCTGCCCTGGCCGACCTGCGCGAGCTGGCCCAGGGAATCTTTCCGGTGATTTTGGCCGAGGAAGGGCTGTCGGCCGCAATTGAGGCGCTCGCGGAGACCGGGCCGGCCCCGCTGGAGATCACCGCGCTCCCCGGTGAGCGCTTGGGCTCCTCGGCCGAGGCAGCCGCGTACTTCGTGGTGTCCGAGGCGGTCAGGCAGGCCGCGGCGAGCACGCTCAAGGTTTCTGTCGCGCGGTACGGCACCCGCCTGATGGTCGAGGTGGAGGGGGACGGCGCGCCAGCGGAGATCGTCGGGGTGCAAGACCGCGTTGGCGCGCTGGACGGTAGCGTCACGGTCGTGCGCGGGCCCGGCGGGCGGGCCACAATCAGGGCGGAGATCCCGTGCGAGTCGTGATAGCAGACGACGAGGTGCTGCTGCGGGACGGGCTTGACCGGCTGCTGACCGAGGCGGGCTTCGACGTCGTCGGCAAGGCAGGCACCGCCAGGGAACTGCACCGCGAAGTGGAGCTGGCGAGCCCCGACGTCGCGATCATCGACATCAAGATGCCGCCCACCCACACCGACGAGGGTCTGGTCGCCGCGCGGGAAATCCATGCGTCCCATCCAGGAGTCGGTGTGCTCGTCCTGTCCCATTTCCTGGAGTCGCACTACGCGATGCGGCTCATCGAGCAGCATCCGGGCGGTGCTGGCTACCTGCTCAAGGAACGCGTGTCCGGCGTGGGCGTGCTGGCCGATGCGCTCGTCCGGGTGCACGAGGGCGAATGCGTGATCGACCCGACGATCGTCTCCCGGCTCCTTGGCCGCGCCCGCCCGGCCAGCGCGCTTGCCCAGCTCACCGAGCGTGAGCGCCAGGTGCTCGCCCT
>Ga0306920_100002795_pt1 | contig 22029 bp, 20 predicted proteins | sample flu12Cox44000170_FD_204666 | JGI IMG/M metagenome (GOLD analysis project Ga0306920, IMG submission 204666) | Lab enrichment of tropical soil microbial communities from Luquillo Experimental Forest, Puerto Rico - flux4day.12C.oxic.44.000.170 (v2)... | ecosystem: Environmental > Terrestrial >...
TCGCCATCGACAACTCCAACCCCGGTGAAATATTTCGCGCCCATCGCGAGGTTGACGATCATATACATCGGATCGTCGAAGCCGATCGGCACCTTGATATCCGTCACCGGCTTGCGGTCGATGAAATAGATCAGCCGGTCCGGCTGCCACAATATCCCGTAGTTGTGGAATTCGCTCGACGCGTCCGCGAGCAGGAAATCAAAGCCGCAGGATTCGATCTTGCCGGAGGGAATGCGCCAATGCGTGGTCATCACGAGGTCGCCGGGCCGTTGCCCGCGCCCCTCCATCACGTCGATTTCCGGCGGCCAGCCGCCGTCATTGGCGAGCAGCCAGAACGCCGGCCAGACGCCGGTCCCGACCGGAATCTTCGATCTGATCTCGAAATACCCGTACTTCTGCGAAAACGACGCCTGAGTGGTCAGGATGCCCGATACATATTCGTTGTCGAACAGCAGCCATTTCAACTCCCGCGGCGTGCGGCTCGCGACGATGGACAGGACGCCATTGCGGACGCGGAAGGGATCGAGCCCGAGCGGGATCCAGAAACGGCCGGCATAGAGGGGATCGACGTAGATCTGCTGCTCGCCGTTCCAGGCGTCCTTGCGTCTGATGTCAGAGCCTCTTCCACCCCAATAGTTCGCCTTGGGCCAGTAGGCGCCGCCGGCATAGTGCGGCACCCATTTCCCGCTCTTGAGCGGGTGTTGGTCGAAATCGTCGTGAAAGGTCCGGTGCAGCGACACTTGCCTCAGCGACTCCGGACCGAGCCCCTCAAGACGCCGGCATTGCTCGCTCACGGCATCGCGGGTGGCGGGTAATGAAAGCTGCAGCGGCGCGTCCTTCAGTTCTTGCGCTGAGGCCGGCGCGAGCGCTGCGAACGAAAGGATCAAGGCAAGGATTTTTGTCATGAACAGGGTCCGTCGGCCTTCCAGACTGTAGCGCACGATCCAGGATTATGCGCAAACAATTAGGCACTCAGAGCAGAGATGAGGCAATCGCAAGGACGGCGGCTTCGCAAACCTGCTCCAGTGCGCCCAGCACGTCGCCGGTCTGGCCACCAATCTGCTTTTTGGCAACGCGCGCGAGCGCCAGTGCAGCCGCGACGAGCGCCACGAGCGCGGTCATGGTCCCGCTCACCCCGAAGCCGAACAGGAGACAAACAATCCCGAGCGCGAGCGCGATAACCACGCTTTGCGGTGGCGGCGGCCCCGCTCCGGCCGACAACCCGTCCGTGCGTGCCGGTGGGAGCGCGCGCATGAGCAGCGGCAGCGGCGCGCGCGCCGCCGCGTGTGCGACGATAAGCGCGATTGCGACCAGGCGCGGATCGGCGATGGCCGCGAGCGAGCTCCAGCGCAGGACGATGGAAACAATCAGCGCGCAGGCGCCGAAGGCGCCGATCCGGCTGTCGCGCATGATCTCGAGCTTCTGCTCGGCCGTTTTGCCACCGCCAAAACCGTCGGCGGCATCGGCGAGGCCGTCCTCATGCATCGCGCCCGTGACGAGAATGGTCGCGCCGAGCGCCAGCATTGCCGCCGGTTCCGGTTGCAAATGGAGGCGGATGGCGAGCCAATAGACGATGGCCCCGGTGAGCCCAACCAGAATTCCCGCAACCGGAAGCGCCCAGCTCGCGCGGGCGATGTCGCCTTCGGCCACTGGCGCAGTGGGTCCGACCGGAATGCGCGTCGAAAGCGAGATCGCGGTCCGCATGTCCGCAATCAGGCTTTTCACGGTCTCGGTGTAGTCGGTCATTCTACTTCACCCGCATCGGCAATCCCGCGACCATGAACTCGACCTCATCGGCCGCGCGCGCAATCATCTGATTGACAATGCCGGCTGCATCGCGAAATTGCCGCGCCAGCGCATTGTCGGGCACGATGCCGAGCCCGACCTCGTTGGTGACCAGCACGACCGGACTTGTTTGCCGGGCGAGGGCATCTGCCAGCGCAGCCGTCTCCTCGACCCAGTCACGGCCGGCATGAAGCAGGTTGGAGAGCCACAAGGTCAAGCAATCGACCAGCCGCGCGCCGCCGCCGTCGGTTTCGCGCAGGGCCGTGACCAGCGCGAGCGGGGTCTCGCGCTCCAGCCAGCCGTCGCCGCGTCGCGTCCGGTGCTTTGCGATCCGCTCGCGCATCTCGGCATCGAGCGCCTCGGCTGTCGCGATATAGACCGGCTTGCCGGGAAAACTGAGCGTGCGGGCTTCCGCCCGTGCACTCTTTCCCGACCGTGCGCCCCCCGTGACGAGGATGATCGCCATACGCTCTCCAATTTCTGGCCCGCACTAACCACCAATTCGGCCTCCAGACAAAGGGCTAAATCGCCAAACAGGGCTTGCGCCCGCGCGGCATTCTTGCGCATCAGGAAAGAGCGGCAAGGAGGCAGGCGTGGCATTTGCGGGTGCGATGGCGGTAGCGATGGTGCTGGATGCGTTGATCGGCTGGCCGGACAGACTGTATGCGCGGATCGGCCATCCTGTGACCTGGCTCGGCCGGCTGATCGATGCGCTCGATGCGCACTGGAACCGCGAGCAGGATGGGCCATGGATGCGGCGCACGGCCGGAACCGCGGCGGCGCTGATCGTCATCACTGTCGCCAGCACACTTGGGTGGCTCCTGCAGACGCCCCTTGTGTCCGGGTGGAACCATGTTTTCTTTCTCGGCGTCCTGGCCTGGCCGTTTGTCGCGCTCCGCTCGCTCTATGAGCATGTCAGCGCGGTCGCGCGCCCGCTCGGATCCGGCGATGTCGAAACGGCGCGCGCGGCCGTATCGATGATCGTCGGGCGCGATCCGGCGAAGCTGGATGAGGCCGGCATCGCCCGGGCCACGATCGAGAGCCTGGCGGAAAATGCCTCGGACGGCGTCGTGGCGCCTGTCTTCTGGGGCGTGCTGTTCGGATTGCCAGGCATTTTTGGCTACAAGGCGATCAACACGCTCGACTCCATGATCGGCCACCGCAGCGAGCGGCACCAATATTTTGGCTGGGCGGCGGCCCGGATTGACGATGTCGCGAATTTCGTTCCGGCGCGCCTGACGGGGATGCTGTTTGCGCTTGTTGGCACAGACCCAAAGACGGCGTTCGCCTGCATGTCCCGCGACGGATCAAGACATCGCTCGCTCAATGCCGGCTGGCCGGAGGCCGCAATGGCGGCAAGCCTGTCGGTTCGCCTGTGCGGACCGCGCTTCTATGACGGCAAGCCCGCCGACGAGCCGTGGCTCAATGAGAGCGCGCGCGATCCGGTCGCGAGCGATATCGGACGGGGACTAATTCTTTATATTCGCGCGATGGCGGGCCTCGCCGGCCTTCTTGTGATCCTTGCCTTCGTCTAAAGAGAGATGATGCAGGATCACGGTGGAAATCTTGATGTTGCGGTGAAGCGCTGCGGCGGGCGTGTGGAGGACTGGATCGATCTCTCCACCGGCATCAACCGGCGTGCCTATCCCGTCGGCGACCTGGTGCAACGCGACTGGGCTGCGCTGCCGTCGCGGGCAGAGATCGAGGCGTTGCATGAGGCCGCGCGCCAGGCCTATGGCACTTCCGCGCCGGTGCTGGCGCTGGCCGGTGCGCAAGCGGCGATCCAGCTCTTGCCGCGATTGACGCCAAGCGGCCGCGCGCGCATTCTTGCGCCGACCTATAATGAATACGCTCCCGTGCTGGCGAGCGCGGGCTGGCAAGTCGAAGAAGTCGACGACCTCGACGCGCTCGCCGGCGCCGATCTCGCCATCGTCGTCAATCCGAACAATCCCGACGGGCGGCGTCATGACGCCATCGCACTGCTTGCGCAGCGATTGCTTGTCAACCGCCTCGTCATCGACGAGAGTTTTGTCGACGCGGCCCCTGATCTGTCGCTTGCCTCGGAGGCGAGACGTGAGGGGCTCTTGATCCTGCGTTCGTTCGGCAAATTCTACGGACTTGCGGGATTGAGGCTTGGTTTCGTGCTCGGCCCGGCGGCGGATGTAGCCACGCTCGCGGCGATGGCGGGCCCATGGCCTGTGTCCGGCCCCGCCATCGCGATCGGAACACGGGCCTTGCTCGATCGGGAATGGGCCACCGCGACCAGGGCACGACTTGCGCGGGACACCCTGCGGCTTGATGCCTTGGCGGATGCCGCGGGATGGACGCTGGTCGGTGGCACGCCGCTGTTCCGCCTCTATGACGTGCGCGACGCTGCCGCCGCGCAGGAGCGGCTGGCGCGAGCGCAGATCTGGTCGCGCATCTTCAGCGGTCACGCCGGATGGCTGCGTCTGGGATTGCCGGGCGACGGGTCCGAATGGGCGCGGCTTGCCGACGCCCTAGCGCGCGAGCGCAAGTAGACCTGCGACGTCGAGATGCTCTTCGATGTGATCGGCCAGCGCATCAAGCGTGTCTTCCACCCGGTCGCGATAGCGCGCAGCAGATGCGGCAATGCCGAGCCGCGCGAGATAAGCGCTGCGAAAAGAATCCGACGCAAACAGGCCGTGCAGGTAGCTGCCCTGCACACGCCCATCTCTGGAGACAGCGCCGTCAGGTACGTCACCAACGTGCGCAAATGGTCGCGCCGTGTCCGCTCCTTCCGTTCGGCCGATGTGAATCTCATAAGCCGTGATCGGTTTGCCAGTGTCGGCGTGAGTGGCCTCGACCCGCGTCAGGCTCTTTTGCGGAGTCATCACCGTCGTGATATCAAGCAGTCCAAGCCCGGGAGTCTCGCCGGCCGGTCCTTCGATGCCTTCGGGGTCGCTGACATTTTTGCCCAGCATCTGATACCCGCCGCAAAGGCCAAGCACATGCCCGCCGCGTCTGACATGGGCGAGCATGTCGATGTCCCAGCCCTGTGCGCGCAGGAAAGCGAGGTCGCCGCGGGTCGATTTCGAGCCGGGAATGATGACCAGCGCCGCGTCTCCCGGAATCGCTTCGCCCGGCCGCACTATCACGAGATCAATGTCAGGCTCGAGCTTGAGCGGATCGAGATCGTCGAAATTGGCGATGCGCGATAACGCAAGGCAGGCGACCTTGCGCTTGCCCTCCTTGCGCGCGCTGGTCAACCCCAGCGCATCTTCCGCCGGAAGCTCGTTCGCGCGCGGAAAATAGCGCAGCACGCCAAAGCCGCGCCACGCCGTTCGCGCCTCGATCAGTTTGTAGCCATCGTCGAACAGCGTGGGATCGCCGCGAAACTTGTTGATGATGAAGCCGCCGACAAGCGCGGCATCCTCCGGGTCGACCACCGCCCTGATGCCGACAAGCTGCGCGATCACCCCGCCACGATCGACGTCGCCGACGATCACGACAGGAACGTCCGCGCGCCGCGCAAAGCCCATATTGGCGATGTCATTGGCGCGCAGGTTGATTTCCGCCGGGCTGCCGGCGCCTTCGACCAGCACCAGATCGGCCTGCGCCTTCAATCGCGCAAAACTCTCCAGCACCGCCGGCATCAGCTTCGCTTTGAAGGCCGCATAGTCCCGCGCGCGCAAGGTCGCGACGCGTTTGCCATGCACGACGACCTGCGCGCCGACATCGGTCTCGGGCTTGAGCAGTACCGGGTTCATGTCGGTATGCGGCTCGACACCTGCGGCGTGCGCCTGCAAGGCCTGGGCACGGCCGATCTCGCCGCCGTCGACTGTCACCGCGGCATTGTTCGACATGTTTTGCGGCTTGAACGGCAGCACCCGCAGGCCGCGGTGTTTTGCTGCGCGCGCAAGGCCGGCGACGATGAGCGACTTGCCTACGTCCGAGCCCGCCCCCTGGATCATCAATGCGCGCGCCATGGCCGGAAAGCTAAAACTCGACGCCCGGCTGCGCCTTGATGCCGGAGCGGAATGGATGTTTGACCAGCGTCATCTCAGTGACGAGATCGGCCGCGTCGATCAGCTCCTGCTTGGCATTGCGGCCGGTCAGCACGACGTGAGTCAGCGGCGGCTTTGAATCCTTCAGGAACGCGATCACCTCGTTGATATCGAGATAATCGTAGCGCAGCGCGATGTTGATCTCGTCCAGCACGACCATGCGGAGCGCCTCGTCCAGGATCAGCCCCTTGGCCATCTCCCAGCCAGCCTTGGCAGCCGCGATGTCGCGGGCGCGGTCCTGCGTCTCCCAGGTAAAGCCTTCGCCCATGGCGTAGAACTGGCAGAGATTTCCGAAATGCGAGGTCAGCAGCCGCCGCTCGCCGGTATCCCAGGCGCCCTTGATGAACTGCACCACCGCACAAGGCAGGCCATGCGCGACGCATCGCAGAATCATGCCGAAGGCGGAGGAGGATTTTCCTTTGCCCGCGCCGGTGTGGACGATGATGAGGCCTTTCTCGCCGCTCTTTTCGGCCATCATGCGATCGCGCGCGGCCTTCTTCTTCGCCATTTTGGCGGCGTGGCGGCCGTCCTCTGCGGCGTCATGCTCCGGAACCATTTTAGCGCTCCTTCGGCTTGACAAGCCCCAACCTTAAGCGAATGGTGGGTCAAGCGTCGGTTCCTGTCTTAGGACAGGCGAAGAGGGAATGCGATAGGACTCAAGGCCTCCGAGAGGGTTGTGTCCCGAAAGCAGCCGCCCCCGCGACCGTGACCGGAGAGATTCCCTGAAGCCACTGACCGATGAGGTTGGGAAGGCGGGGATCAGAGGAGAAATCCTGCTCCGCAAGCCGGGAGACCTGCCAACGCGTCTGTAATTGAGACCGGCGGACGGGGTGTTCCGCGACGGGGAGCGAACCGCCGATCAATCGATCACCAAGGGTTCGTGCACCTCATCGCCTCCTCCGCAACGTCAAAGGGAAGAGCGATGGCCGTCACGCTTCATGTCTGCATCACCTGCCGCGCCGGCCAGACGATTCCCGAAGGCGAGCCAACGCCGGGGTCGCTCTTGCACAAGGCCATCGTGGAGCTCGGAGCGCCGCCGGGCGTGAACATCGTTCCGGTCGAGTGCCTGTCCGCCTGCAACAATGGCTGCTCGGTTGCGCTCAGCGCGCCCGGGCGCTGGGCCTATGTCTACGGCCGCCTGTCCGAAGCCAATGCCCGCGACATCGTCGTGGGCGCTGCCGCCTACGCCGCCGCGCCTGACGGCATCGTGCCGTGGCGCACGCGGCCCGAGATTTTCCGCAAGCAGTCGCTTGCCCGCATTCCCCCGATCAACGCGCTTGCAGAGGCCGCCGAATGAGCTCGCTCGCCAAAATTCCCGTCACCGTCATCACCGGCTTTCTCGGCTCCGGCAAGACCACGCTGATCCGGCACCTGCTTGGCCATGCCAACGGCAAGAAGCTTGCGGTGCTGGTCAACGAGTTCGGCAGCGAGGGCGTCGACGGCGAGATCCTGAAATCCTGCGCCGACGAGAATTGTCCGGCGGAAAACATCGTCGAACTGGCCAATGGCTGCATCTGCTGCACGGTCGCCGACGATTTCATTCCGACCATCGAGGCGCTGCTCGCGCGAAAAATTCGGCCCGATCACATCCTGATCGAGACGTCGGGCCTGGCGCTGCCAAAGCCGCTGCTGAAGGCTTTCGACTGGCCGGAGATCCGCTCGCGCATCACCGTCGACGGCGTGATCGCGCTTGCCGATGCCGAGGCGGTTGCGGCCGGTCGCTTCGCGCCGGACCCGGAAGCGGTCGACGCGCAGCGCGCCGCCGACCCCAGTGTCGATCACGAGACGCCGCTTTCGGAAGTGTTCGAGGATCAGATCGCCTGCGCCGACATCGTGCTGCTCACCAAGGCCGATCTCGCCGGCGAAGCCGGCCTTGCCGCGGCCAAGCTTGCCATCTCGACAGAGGCGCCGCGCGTCGTGCCGATGCTGGCCGTCAGCGACGGCGCGATCGATCCGCAGCTCATCCTCGGCCTCAACGCGGCGGCGGAGGACGATCTCACCGCGCGGCCCTCGCATCACGACGGTGAGGACGATCACGAGCATGACGACTTTGCCTCCGTTGTCGTCGATCTGCCTGAAGTCACCGACGTCGACGCGCTGGTGGCTTCGATCGGGCGGCTTGCGCGTGAGCAGAATGTGCTGCGCGCCAAGGGATTCGTGGCGGTGAGGGGCAAGCCCATGCGGCTCCTGGTGCAGTCGGTCGGCGAGCGCGTGCGCCACCAGTTCGACCAGCCCTGGGGCGCGCTCCCGCGGCGCTCAAAGCTGGTCGTGATCGGCGAGCATGGCGATATCGATGAGCAGGCGATCAGGACGGGGTTGGGCATTTAGATGCACGTCGTCTTTCGCGAGAGTTTTGGGCTGGAGGAGACCGCGTCGGCCGTCGATCTCGGTCAGGACCCGGCCGACCTCGTGATGCTCTCGTTCTCCGACAGCGATCTCGCCGCGTTCGCCGCCGGCTGGCGCAGAGGCCGCGACAGCCTGCCGTCATTGCGGCTCGCCAACCTGGCCGCGCTGCGCCATCCGCTCTCGGTCGACACTTATGTCGGGAGAACGCTGACGCAGGCGCGCGGGATATTGGTTCGTCTCATTGGAGGTGAATCCTACTGGCCTTACGGCATCGCCGCCTTGCATCAGCTCGCAAAGGAGCGCGGCGTCGCGCTCGCGGTGCTGCCGGCCGATGGCCGCGACGATGCGCGGCTGGACGAGCTGTCGACCTTGCCACGGGCGACGCTGCAGCGGCTGAAAGTGCTTTGCGATGCCGGCGGCGCGGTCGCGGCGCAGGCCGCGATCGCCCAGCTTGCGCTGGCTTCTAGCCTCTACGCCGGCCCCGTGCTGGGCACCACCAACGTGCCGGCGATGGGCTTTTTCGATCCGGCGAGGGGTGTGCTGGTGTCGTTGCCCGCGAGCGACAAGCCGCGCGCGCTGGTGACGTTTTATCGGTCCTATCTCACCGCGGCCGACACCGCGCCGGTCGATGCGCTGATCCTCGCGTTGCGGGAAAAAGGTTTTGATGCCTGGGGCGCCTTTGCGCCGTCGCTGAAAGCCGCAGATGTCGCAACGTGGCTGAGGGCGCATCTCGTTGATCAGCCGCCGGCCATGATCGTGAACGCAACTGCGTTTTCCGCGCTCGGCGACGACGGCACGACCCCGTTCGATGTTGCATCCTGTCCGGTGTTCCAGGTCGCGCTGTCGACGGCGCGGCGCGAGGATTGGGCAGTCTCGCTCCGCGGCCTGTCGCCGGCCGATCTCGCGATGCATGTGGTGCTGCCGGAGGTTGAGGGACGGATTTTCGCCGGCGGCGTCAGCTTCAAGTCGCACGGCGCGCGCGATCCGGACCTGCAATTCGCCGTCGCCTCGCATCAGGCCGACCCCGAGCGCGTCGATGCCGCGGTCGCTCGCATCGCGTCGTGGCATCGGCTCGCGACATTGCCCGCGTGCGACAAGCACCTCGCCCTCGTCCTGTCAAGCTATCCCGGCCGGCCGCATCAGATCGCGCATGCAGTCGGGCTCGATGCGCTCGCCTCAGCCGAGACGCTGCTTGATGATTTGAAAGAAGCCGGCTTCGATGTCGAGACTGCGCAATCGCTGGCGCATTCATTGGGCGCGCAATCGCTCACCTGGAGCCTGAACGACTATCGCGCCGCGCTGGGAAAACTTCCGCGCGCCTCGCAGGACAGTCTCGAAAGCGCCTGGGGCGCGGTGGAAGACGATCCGCTCGCGCGATCAGGCGCATTCCATTTCGCCGCGATCCGGCGCGGCAAGGCTGTGATCGCCGTTCAGCCCGAGCGCGGCGATACGCGAGCGCGGGACGCCGATTACCACGACCTCGCGCGAATACCCCGGCATTCCTATGTTGCGTTCTATCTATGGTTGCAAAGCCAGAACATCGATGCGCTGATCCATGTGGGCGCGCATGGTACGCTGGAATGGCTGCCGGGCAAATCGGTCGCGCTCTCCGACACCTGCTGGCCCGAGGTGCTGACCGGCGCGCTGCCTGTGATCTATCCCTTCATCGTCAACGATCCCGGTGAGGCCGCGCAGGCCAAGCGGCGGATCGGCGCGGTGACCATCGGCCATCTGCCGCCGCCGCTCGCCGACAGCGCGCTGCCGCAAAGCCTGATCCGGCTCGAGCAACTGCTCGACGAATATTCCACCGCCGACGGTCTCGATCCGGCGCGGCGACAGCGTCTCGTTGGCGCGATCCGCGACGAGGCGCGCGCGGCCGGCGTTGAGGAGGATCTCGGCCTTGCGGCATCCGCTGCAGCAGCAGAGGCGATCCCGCGCATCGACCGTTTTGTCTGTGACCTCAAGGAAAGCCAGTTCGGCGACGGCTTGCATGTCTTCGGCCGCGGCGCCTGCGGCGATGAGGAGCGTCGCGCGCTGATCGCGGCACTCTCGGGCCGGCGCGTTGCCCCTGGCCCGGCGGGTTCTCCTTTCCGTGGAAGAACGGACGTGATGCCGACCGGACGCAATCTGTTCGCGGTCGATCCGCGCGCCGTGCCGACACAATCGGCGCACGCGCAGGGGATCAAGCTTGCCGAGGAGCTGTTGCGGCGTCATTTGCAGGACCATGGCGACTGGCCGAGGAGACTGGTGGTCGATCTCTGGGGTTCGGCGACCATGCGTACCGGCGGCGAGGAGTTTGCAATGGCCCTCCAGCTTGCCGGCATCGCACCGCGCTGGGATGTTGCATCGGGTCGCGTCAGCGGATTTGAGATCATGTCGCTCGCGGCCCTCGGCCGGCCGCGGATCGATGTGACCTTGCGTGTCTCCGGCCTGTTCCGCGACGTGTTTTCCACGCTCGCGCAATTGTTCGAGGCTGCGTCCGACGCGTTGGCAAAGCACGGTTGGGAAGGCGAGGAAAATCCGTATCGCCACGCTGCGGCGCGCGTGTTTGCGCCCGCACCCGGGCAATACGGCGTCGGCATGACAGCGATGCTCAACGCCTTTACGGCGGAGTCGCGCGAGGCAGCAGGCCATGCATGGCTTGCCGCGTCGTCATGGGCGATCGGCGCCGATGGTGCGGCAAAGCCCGATCGTGCCGGCATCGAGACGCGGCTCAAAGATGCCGATGCCTACGTGCATGTCCAGGATCTGCCCGAGACCGATCTCTTGCTCGCCTCCGACTATGCCGCGCATGAAGCCGGGTTCGCAGCGGCGAGCGCTGGTCTCGGCGTGCCAATGCCTGCGCTCTATCATCTCGACGCGACGCGCGCCGATAGCCCGCGCGCGCGGACACTGCCTGAAGAGATCGCCCGCGTGGTTCGCGCCCGCGCCGCCAATCCCAAATGGATTGTTGGCATGATGCGGCACGGTTTTCGCGGGGCGGCCGAGATCGCGGCGACGCTGGAGCATATGGCCGCATTCGCGCATCTCGCCGGGGTCGTGCCGGCGCACCTGTTCGACCTCTACTACGATGCGACGCTCGGTAACGACACCGTCCACGCCTTTCTCGCGCGCGAAAATCCGCAAAGCCTGGCGGCGATGGAGAGCTGCTTTGCGCGCCTGCATGACGCCTCGCTCTGGATCACGCGCCGCAATTCGATTGCAGCCTCATTGCGGGAGGCGTCATGACGGCCTTCGCCATCAAGGGTTGGTGCCCCACAGCGCTGCGGCCGATGCTGTCGGGCGACGGCCTGGTGGTGCGCGTTCGTCCCCATGGTGGCCAGCTGTCGGCGGCGCAGGCGTCAGGCATCGCCGATCTCGCCACGTGCTACGGCAATGGACTGATCGATCTCACCGGACGTGCAAATTTGCAGATCCGCGGCGTCAGCGTCGAGGCGCACTCGTCGCTGATCGCAGAGCTGGCCCAACTTGGCCTGACCGACGCGGATGCTGATTTGGAGGCTCAGCGCAATATCTTGGTCGCGCCCTTCTGGGTTCATGGCGATGACACGCAGAGGACCGCCGCCGAGCTGGAGCGCGCGCTGGCGGAGCGGCCGCTTCGTTTGCCGCATAAGTTCGGCTTTGCGGTCGATTGCGGCGCGACCTGCGTGCTTGCACAAGCACCGGCCGATATCCGGATCGAGCGAAGCGCTACTGGCGGGCTGATCGTGCGCGTGGATGGTGCAGAGCGAGGGCGCGCAGCCACGAGGGAGAATGCCGTCGAGATCACATTATCGCTTGCAAATTGGTTCATGACCTCCGGCGGCGCCAAGGACGGGCGAGGGCGCATGGCTGCTCATCTCGCGAGCGGAGCCAAATTGCCTGATACGCTCGCGGGCGACACGGCGCCCGCCGAGGCGCTGCCGCCACCGCCGCCGGGCCGCTATCCCGGTGGCGCGCTGGTCGGGCTGGCCTTCGGGCAAATGCAGCGCGCGACGCTGAAATACATCAGCTCACTCGCTTCCGCCCTGCGCCTGACGCCCTGGCGCATGATCCTGCTCGAAGGTCTTTGCAATATGCCGCAGTACGACGGCCTCGTGACCGAGCCCGATGATCCCGTGTTGCGCGTTAACGCTTGCACCGGCGCCCCCGGCTGTCCGGAGGCAAAAGCGGAAACGCGGCTGCTTGCCGCCGCGCTCGCGCCGCATATTCCCAAAGAGACGCGTCTGCATGTCTCCGGCTGTGCCAAGGGCTGCGCGCATCCGTCTCGCTCCGATGTCACGCTGATCGGCAACGAGCATGGCTTCGATCTCGTCCGCCACGGCACTGCGCGCGACATCCCCGCGCTGCGCGGTCTCACGCGGGAAACAATCCTCGCCGAGCCCGCATCGGTGTTGGGAGGGAGCTGATGCCACACGCTTACGAAACCGACGGTGCTGTGATCTACCGGCAATCCTTTGCGACCATCCGCCGCGAGGCGGACCTCGCGCGTTTTTCGCCCGAGGAGGAGCCCGTGGTGGTGCGCATGATCCATGCCGCAGGGCTGGTCGGCCTTGAAGCGCATGTCCGTTTCTCGCCCGGCATGGCGAAAGCCGCGCGCGCCGCGCTGGAGCAGGGCGCGCCTGTTCTTTGCGACGCGCGCATGGTCTCCGAGGGCATCACGCGCGCGCGTCTTCCCGCCGACAATGCCGTCATCTGCACGCTCGATGCGCCCGCGGTGCCGGCGCTCGCGCAATCCATGGGCAACACCCGCTCGGCGGCTGCGCTCGAGCTGTGGCGGCCGCATCTTGCCGGCAGCGTGGTTGCGATCGGCAACGCGCCGACCGCCCTGTTTCATTTGCTCAACATGCTGGAAGACAGCAACTGCCCGCGCCCCGCGGCGATCATCGGCTGCCCGGTCGGCTTCGTCGGTGCAGCCGAAGCCAAGGCCGCGCTGATGGCGACGCAGCCGGCACCCGCGCTTGCCGTCGAAGGTCGTCTCGGCGGCTCAGCCATCACGGTCGCGGCCGTGAACGCACTTGCGAGCGGGAGAGAGTAGCCATGGGCCGGATCATCTGCTGCGGCCTTGGGCCCGGCAATCCCGATCTGATCAGCGTGCGCGCGGATCGCGAAATCCGCGGCGCAACGCATGTCGCCTATTTCCGGAAAAAAGGCCGGCCAGGCCAGGCGCGCCGCATCGTCGAAGGCATGCTTGCGAACGGCGTTCAGGAATATCCGATGGAATATCCCGTCACGACCGAGCTTGCTGTCGACAGCGAAGACTATGTGCGCTTGCTTGCGGAGTTCTACGATGCCTGGGCCGATCGCCTCGCGCGGCTTGCGCGTGAGACCGACGTGGTCGTGCTCTGCGAGGGCGATCCGTTCTTCTACGGCTCATTCATGCATCTTTATTCGCGCCTGCAAGGGCGCGCCGAGATTGAGGTGATCGCCGGCATTCCCGGGATGGCCGGATGCTGGAATGTCATGGGCCAGCCGATCGCGCTCGGCGACGACGTGATGACGGTGTTGACGGGAACGCTCTCCGAAGCCGAGCTGGAGCGTCGCGCGCAAAATTCCGATGCGCTGGTCATCATGAAGACCGGGCGCAATCTTGCAAAAGTGCGGCGCGCGCTCGCCTCTGCCGGACGCCTCGATGAGGCCTGGCTGATCGAGCGCGGCACCATGCCGGGCGAGCGCATCGCGCGCCTCAGGGACGTCGACACGGCGGACTGTCCCTATTTCGCGATCGTGCTGGTGCACGGCCGGGGCCGGCGGCAGGAGGCGGCCGAATGACGGGCACGCTCACGATCGCAGGGCTCGGGCCGGGCGACGCGGCCCTGGTGACGCCCGAAGTCTCCGCGGCGCTAGGTGAGGCAACCGACGTGCTTGGCTATGCGCCCTATGTCGCGCGCGTGCCCGCGCGCGAAGGACTGCGGCTGCATTGCTCTGACAATCGCAAGGAGCTGGAGCGTGCCGGCGAAGCCTTGAGGCTCGCTGCGGACGGGAACAGCGTCGTCATCGTCTCATCCGGCGATCCCGGCGTGTTTGCGATGGCGGCCGCCGTGTTCGAAGCGCTGGAAGCCGCGCCGCAATGGCAGGATATTCCCATCCGCGTGCTGCCGGGCGTGACCGCGATGTTGGCTGCCGCCGCGCGCGCGGGCGCGCCGCTCGGCCACGACTTCTGTGCCATCAACCTTTCGGACAATCTGAAGCCGTGGGCGGCGATCGAGAAGCGGCTGCGGCTGGCGGCCGAAGCCGACTTCGCCATTGCCCTCTATAATCCGCGCTCGGCGAGCCGCCCCGAGGGCCTTGGCCGCGCGCTCGATATTTTGCGGGACGCCGGCTGCGGCGAGCGTATCGTGATCTTTGCCCATGCAGTGACGACAGCGAAGGAACGCATCGAGACGATGCGGCTCGCCGAGGCGCGACCCGAGATGGCCGACATGGCAACGCTGGTCATCATCGGCAATTCGGCGACGCGCAAGGTCGGCCGCTGGGTCTATGCCCCGAGGCGCGCGTCATGACCAAGCCAAGTATTAAGCCAAGCCATCACCCTCTCGACAGTGTCCACGCCCGGCCGCTCGGGCAGCTCGGGCCGTGCGATCATGATCACTGGAAGCGACAGCTCGCGCGCAGCGTCGATTTTCGCGCGCGCGCCTGTGCCGCCCGAGTTGCGCGCGACAACCCATTCGATGCTGCGCGAACGCAGCAATGCGAGCTCGCCGTCCAGCGTGAACGGCCCGCGCGCGACGATGACTTCAGCGTTCGGCAGCGGCAGCGCCCCGTCGGGCGCGTCGACAAAGCGCAGCAGATAGGCATGCTGCGACTTTGCCGCAAAGGGCGCGATGTACTGCCGGCCGATCGCGAGAAAAGCATGCGCCGCCTTTTCGGGCAGAGCGGCGGCGGCGGCGTTGATATCGGCGACGTCGATCCAGTTGTCCCCACCCTCGCGTATCCAGGGCGCGCGCTCCAGCGCGATCAGCGGAACCTTTGTGGTCCCACAGGCTGTCACCGCGTGCCGGCTCATCTCGGCTGCAAATGGATGCGTCGCATCGATCACGTGCGTGATCTTTTCCTTATCGATGAAGTCGGCGAGGCCATCGGCGCCGCCGAAGCCGCCGATCCGCGTCGGCAGCGCATGCGGCAGCGGAATTCTGGTCCGCCCGGCATAAGAATAAATCGCCTCGATCTTCGCCCGCGCGAGAGCGTCGGCAAGCTGGTTGGCCTCGCCCGTTCCGCCCAGAATGAGGGCGCGCATGACTGAACCCTGGTTGACCATCATCGGTATCGGCGAAGATGGCCTTGCCGGGCTGTCGGAGGCAAGCCGAAAGGCGCTTGACGGGGCCGAGATCGTGTTCGGTGGCGAGCGGCATTTGAAACTCGCGCATGTCGATGGGCGCGGTAAAACTTGGCCGGTGCCGTTCGATGCGGATTGCGTACTTGCCCGCCGCGGGCGTCCGACTGTGGTGCTCGCCTCCGGCGATCCCTTCTGGCATGGCGCGGGCGGAAGTCTTGCAGCGAACCTGGCATGCGGCGAATGGACCGCGCATCCCGCGCCCTCGACCTTCTCGCTTGCGGCAGGTCGGCTCGGCTGGCGGCTCGAAGAGGTCGCCTGCATCGGGCTGCATGCCGCGCCGTTCGAGCGGCTGGCGCCGATGCTCACGCGCGGCGCGCGCATTATCTGCCTCGTGCGCGATGCCAACGCGGCCGCCGATCTCGCGGCCTGGCTCACGGGGCGTGGCTTCGGCGCCTCAAAATTCTGGACGCTTTCCGCGCTCGGCGGTCCGCGCGAACGGGTGATCGAGGGCAGGGCGGATACTTTCGCGTCGGCTCAGGTCGAATTGCCGCTCGCGGTTGCGATTGAAGCCAACGGCGCTGCCGGCTTGTCGCGCGCTACCGGTCTTGCCGACGATCTCTTCAAGCATGACGGCCAGATCACGAAGCGGCCGATGCGTGCGCTGGCGCTGTCGGCCTTGGCGCCACGACCTGGTGAACGGCTCTGGGACATCGGCTCCGGCTCCGGCTCGATCTCGGTCGAATGGGCTCTGGCAGGCGGCCGAGCGATCGCCATCGAGGTGCGTGAGGACCGCGTCGCGAATATCACTGACAATGCCGCGTCGTTTGGCCTGGCGCATCGAATCGCCGTCGTGACAGGGCACGCGCCCACAGCGCTCGCGAGCCTGGACAAGCCCGATGCCGTCTTCATCGGCGGCGGCCTTGATGCGGCGCTGTTCGACGCGCTCTGGTCGCTGCTGCCGGAAGGCACGCGCGTCGTTGCGCATGCGGTGACGCTCGAAACCGAAGCGCTGCTCTCAGGCTTGCAGCAACGTCACGGCGGCGAGCTGATGCGGATCGAGATCGCGCATGTCGCGCCGCTCGGCCGCATGCGGTCGTGGGAAGCCTCCCGGCCCGTCGTGCAATGGAGCGTGGTGAAATGACCGTGCATTTCATCGGCGCCGGCCCGGGCGCGCCCGATCTCCTCACCTTGCGCGGACGCGACCTGATCGCGTCCTGCCCGGTCTGCCTCTATGCCGGGTCGCTGGTGCCGAAGGATATCCTCGCGCATTGCCCGCCCGCTGCGCGCATCGTCAACACCGCGCCGCTGTCGCTGGACGAAATTATCGCCGAGATCGAAGCTGCGCATGCGCAAGGCCATGACGTGGCGCGGCTTCATTCCGGCGATCTCTCGGTCTGGTCAGCGATGGGCGAGCAATTGCGCCGGTTGCGCGAGCTGAAAATCCCCTTCACGGTCACGCCGGGCGTGCCGTCTTTTGCGGCGGCGGCCGCCGCACTCGAAGCCGAGCTGACCTTGCCGGGGCTGACTCAGTCGGTGGTGCTGACCCGCACCTCCGGCCGCGCCAGCGCGATGCCCGAAGCCGAGAACCTTGCCGCCTTCGCCAAAACCGGCGCGGTGCTCGCGATCCATCTTTCCGTGCACGTGCTCGACAAGGTAATTGCGGAGGTCTTGCCACACTATGGCGCCGATTGCCCGGCCGCGGTGGTCTGGCGCGCGAGCTGGCCGGACGAAAGAATTGTGCGTGCGACCTTGGGCACGCTCAAAACATCGCTCGGCACTGAGCTGGAGCGTACCGCGATCATTCTGGTCGGCCGCACTCTCGACGCCTCCGATTTTAGCGAAAGCCGTCTCTACGCCGCCGACTATGACCGCCGCTACCGGCCGGTCGGTGATGCGCCGCGCTTTCCGGAGGCCTCGTGATGCCACGCTGCCTCGTCATCTCCGCTCCCGCCTCCGGCGCCGGCAAGACCACGCTGACGCTGGCGCTCGCACGCGCCTGGCGCGACCGGGGCCAAGCCGTGCAATGTTTCAAGAGCGGGCCTGATTATATCGATCCCGCCTTCCATGCGGTCGCGACGGGCCGGGCGTCCGTCAACATTGATAGCTGGGCAATGCCGCGCCAAGCCATTGAGGCGCTCACCGCACGCGCAAGGGATGCGGACCTCGTGCTGACCGAGGGATCGATGGGTCTGTTCGACGGCGTCGCGACGCGCGGCAGAAGCGGCACGGGCGCCAGCGCCGATATCGCCGAGATGATGGGCTGGCCGGTGCTGCTCGTGCTCGATCCCGCAGGGCAGGCGCAGACGGCGGCCGCGGTCGCGGCGGGCTTGCGCGATTTCCGCGAAGGCGTGGGCCTGGCTGGCGTCGTGCTCAACCGTGTCGCAAGTCCGCGGCACGAGGATCTGGTGCGCCGCGCGATGGAGGGCGCCGGAATAAGAGTGCTGGGCGCGCTGCCGCGCCATGCGCCGATCAAATTGCCGGAGCGGCATCTGGGCCTGGTCCAGGCCGAGGAAACGACGCGGCTCGATGAGATGATCGCGGAAGCGGCACGGCTCGTTGCCGAACGCGTCGACCTCGACGGGCTGGTCTCGCTCGCCGCCACTTGGATGCCTGCCGCACAGGAGGCCGCGAGAGGGATGACGCCCCCCGGCCAGCGCATCGCGCTGGCGCGGGATGCGGCCTTCTCCTTCATCTACCCGCATGTGCTCGAGGGCTGGCGGGCAGCAGGCGCGGAAATCTTGCCATTCTCGCCGCTCGCCGACGAAGGCCCGCGCGCAGACGCCGATGTCTGCTGGCTGCCTGGCGGCTATCCGGAACTGCATGCCGGTCGGATCGCGGGCAACCGTCGTTTCCGCGACACGCTCACCGCCTTTGCGAGAACGCGCCCGGTGCACGGCGAATGCGGCGGCTACATGGTGCTGGGCCAGGGCCTGATCGACGCCGACGGCGCGCGGCACGAGATGACGGGACTGCTTGGTCTGGAAACCAGCTTTGCCACACGCCGCATGCATCTCGGCTATCGGCTCGCAGAGCTTGTCGCCGATGTCCCGGGCTTTGGCGAGGGCCGGCGCCTGCGCGGCCATGAGTTCCATTATGCGACGATCCTTGCGCAACCCGATCCGGCGCTCGCCTCGGTGCGCGACGCCAACGGCGCGGCAGTTGCCGAAACCGGCTCGCGTCGCGGCCGCGTCACCGGTACATTCTTCCACCTCATTGCGGAGGACAGGTGAGAGGCTTCGTATCCTTTGTCTCGTCGGGTCCGGGCGATCCCGAACTTCTGACGCTGAAGGCGGTCAGTCGTCTCGGCAAGGCCGACGTCGTGCTCTATGACGACCTCGCCTCGGGCGCCATTCTCGATCACGCCCGCAAGGGCGCGACGCTGGTCTCCGTGGGAAAACGCGCCGGCCGGCCCTCGGCGAAGCAGGAGCATGTCAACCGCCTCCTGGTCGACTATGCGCTCACCGGCGCGAGCGTGGTGCGGCTCAAATCCGGCGATGCCGGCGTTTTCGGCCGGCTTGAGGAGGAACTGGAGGCGCTACGCGCGGCCGGGATCGGCTACGAGATCGTCCCGGGCGTGACCTCGGCTTGCGCAGCAGCCGCGACCTCGCTCATTCCGCTGACCCGCCGGCATACCGCGCGACGCGTGCAGTTCATCACCGGCGCCGACGTCAAGGGCGAATTGCCCACGGATCTGAATTTTGCTGCGCTCGCCGATCCGCTTGCCGTGACCGCCGTCTACATGGGCAAGCGTACCTTTCCGGAGCTCGCCGCGCGTCTGATGGTGGAAGGATTGTCTCCGGAGACGCCGGCGCTGCTCGCCGAATCCGTCGGGCATGCCGACCAGCGGCTGGTGCGCACCACCATCGCAAAGCTGGCCGGGCAGCTTGCGCAGGAGAGCGTCACTGCAACCGCCGTGATCCTTTACGGCGCGCTGGCGGATGAAGCGCCATGACCGTATCGCTCACGCTCTCGCTTGTTGGCATCGGCTGCGGCGACCCGGAGCAGCTGACGCTTGAGGCGATCAGCGCGATCAATGCCGCCGATCTCGTGCTGATCCCGCGCAAGGGCGAGGAGAAGACTGAGCTGGCCGATCTGCGCCGGACGATTTGCAAACGTGTCCTGACCAATGCGGCGACGCGCCTTGCCGAATTCGACGTGCCGCTGCGCGACGCTGGCCGTGACGACTATCGCGGCGGCGTCGACGACTGGCACGAAGCGGTCGCATCCGCCTGGTCGCGCGAAATCGCGCGCTATCTCGGCAGCAAGGGCCGCGTGGCGATGCTGATCTGGGGCGATCCCTCGCTCTACGATTCGAGCCTGCGGATCGCGCGGCGGCTTGAGCCGAGGCCAGAGATCGAGGTGATTCCGGGCGTCACCTCGATCCAGGCGCTGTGCGCTGCGCACAAGATTACGCTGAACGAGATCGGCGAGCCGTTCCTGGTAACGACGGGGCGGCGCTTGCGCGAGAGCGGTTTTCCCGCCGGCGTCGATACGGTCTTGGTTATGCTCGATGGCGGGACGTCGTTCCAGTCGCTCGACCCGAAGGGCCTCTCCATCTGGTGGGGCGCCTATCTCGGCATGGACGCCGAGATCCTTCTGTCAGGGCCGCTTGCGGAGATGGCTGCAAAGATCGCTACAGCGCGAACCGAGGCGCGGGCGCGCCATGGCTGGATCATGGACAGCTATATCATCAAACGCGTATCGGTCTGAGGCAGAGTCAGAATGCTCCCCCCATGGATCGATCAAAGGTGTCCCGGAATCTCGATGTCGCATCGTGATGCAGCGCGTGCACGTCAGGACCAGCTCACAAAGCCGGCGGGCGCGCTCGGGCGGCTCGAGATGCTCGCAATCGACCTCGCCGGCCTTCAGCACAGAAATCGTCCCGGCGCGGCCCGCGCACCGATCATTGTCTTCGCCGGCGATCACGGCATCGCCGTACGCGGCGTGTCGGCCTACCCGCAGGAAGTGACGATCGCGATGATGGCGAATTTCGCCGCGGGCGGCGCGGCGATTTCGGTGCTGGCGCGTCAGCTCGGCTCAACCCTTGAGGTGGTCGACGCTGGGACGCTGGCGGAAGCGCCGATGGCTGGCATCATCACCGACAAGCCGCGTACCGGCAGCCGCGATTTTTCGACCGAGCCCGCTCTTGATGCGTCCGATGTCGCGTTCGCGCTCGACTGCGGCAGGCGCGCGGTCGATCGTGCGGCCGGCTCCGAACCCGACATCTTTATTTTCGGCGAGATGGGCATCGGCAACACGACGTCGGCGTCAGCCATCGCCGCAGCGCTGCTCGGCGCGCCAGCGGAAACGATGACCGGCCGTGGCACCGGGCTCGATGCCGCCGGTCGCGTGCATAAAGCGCGGGTGATCGATACCGCGCTCGCGCGTCACGGCGTTGCTTCCGGCGGATCGCCCGAGCGGATCCTGGGCGCGGTTGGCGGGCTTGAGATTATAGCGATCACAGGCGCGATCATCGCATCCGCGCAAGCCGGCGTCCCCGTGCTGATCGATGGCTTTATCGTCTCCGTCGCGGCGCTGACGGCGGTGCGTCTCAATCCATCCTGCCGGCCTTATCTGATCTTTGCGCATCGCTCTGCCGAGCAGGGGCACCGCCTGGTGCTCGAGGCGCTCGACGCGCGCCCGCTGCTTGATCTGGAGTTGCGGCTTGGCGAAGGATCGGGCGCGGCCCTCGCGCTGCCGATCCTCCGGCTCGCCTGCGCACTGCATCAGGACATGGCGACCTTCACGGAAGCCGCCGTGCCCGACAAGCCCGGCTAGCACTCTGGAGAGACATATGCTTTGCCACGGAGGCTTTTTTGCGCTGCCGGTCGTTCTGGCTCTCGCCGGCGCCGCGCCATTCGCGCACGCGCAAGGAGCGGCGGCGCCCGAGCGCATCGCATCCATTGCGGCGCCGGGGGCGGTGTTTTCCAACACTGGTCCCGATGCTGCGGTTTACGGTGCACCAGCAGGCTTTCCGCTTGGCACGCGTTTCACGTCCAGCCGGCCCGAAAACCTCGTTGCCGTCTACAGCCATTTCGACGAGCTCTTTCCGTCGCGCGACGTGCAGCGTGCGGCGACACCTTTCCAGTTCAAGCGCGTCGCCGAGCCAAAGATCTCCTACAATTTCAAGTCGGAGCGGTACTCGATCGAGGATTATCTTGGCCGTCATCCCACCACCGGGCTCTTGATCGCCAAGGACGACACCATCCTGTACGAGCATTATCAGTACGCGCGCACCGATCACGACCGCTTTCTGTCGCAGTCGATGGCCAAGACGATCACGTCGATGCTGGTCGGAATCGCTGTCTCCGAGAGCAAGATCAAGTCGATCGACGACCTCGTCTCGGTCTATGTTCCGGGCCTTGCGAAGGCTGAATACGGCAAGACGTCGATCCGGGACCTTCTGCATATGTCGTCAGGTGTCGAATTTGCCGAGAACTACGATTTCAATGACGACATCGCCAAGCTCGGGCGCGACCTGCTTGGCGCGCCGAAGGAGGATCCCGTGGTCAGCGTCGCGCAATTCAACACCCGCGTCGCGCCACCCGGAACCAAGTGGCATTATGCCAGCGTCGAAACGGACATACTTGGGCTTGTCCTGCGCACGGCCATCGGCAT
>Ga0306920_100002796_pt1 | contig 22028 bp, 20 predicted proteins | sample flu12Cox44000170_FD_204666 | JGI IMG/M metagenome (GOLD analysis project Ga0306920, IMG submission 204666) | Lab enrichment of tropical soil microbial communities from Luquillo Experimental Forest, Puerto Rico - flux4day.12C.oxic.44.000.170 (v2)... | ecosystem: Environmental > Terrestrial >...
TCAACCTGATCCAGGCCATCGCCGAGCAAACCAACCTTCTCGCGCTCAATGCCACGATCGAAGCCGCTCGCGCCGGCGAGGCCGGCCGCGGCTTTGCGGTGGTGGCACACGAGGTCAAGTCCCTGGCCGGACAGACCGCAAAGGCGACCTCCGAAATCGGTCAAAACGTCAACATGATCCAGGCGTCGACCCGCAACGCGGTGGAAGCGGTGCGCGAAATCGGCTCCGCGGTGCGCGAGATCAACGAGGTCACCGCAAACATTGCCGGTGCAGTCGGGCAGCAGGACGCCGCAACCCGCGAGATTTCAGCAAACGCGCAATTGGCCGCCGACGGCAACTCTACGCTTGTCACCAATATCGGCTCGCTCAACGACGCCATCGGCGACACCAACAAGGCCGCCTCCTCGGTCCTGTTGGCCTCCAGCGACCTGACATCCATGGCGGAGCTTCTGTCACGCGAGGTCGAGAAATTTTTCCGCAATCTGCGCGCCAACAGCGATGGCAATCAGCTGATGCGGACCGGGACAGCCAACTAGGGCAACCCGTTCGCCCGGCTGTTCTTTGCCTTGAGGCGCGGCGCAATCCCGCGAAACGACAAAAAAGCGGACCCGGATTGCCGCCGGGATCCGCGTTCAATCATCTGCCGCTGGACGATTTTAGAACCAGGGATAGGTAGCCGGCTCGAAGCCGCCCAGGAGTGCCATCACCATGGACGCCGAGAAGCCGGTGAGGCTGAACATCGCAATTTGACCGAACATGTTCGAATAGAATTTCCGGCTCGCACTGGTCATCGTCTTCAACTCTTCCCCCTCTGATTGCCAGAATTTCCCCTGGTCTCAGGTGCTAAACCTACGGTAGCTGCCTTAAGAAGGGACTTACGCCCTGCCTCGCGCGTGCGCGGTCCGCAGCGATTGCAAAGCCATGGTTAAGATTCAGAATAGCGGGCAAGAAGATCGGAGGGCGAAAACGAGCGACCCTCGCGCGTCCTGCACTCAATGCAGGAGCGGTGTCCTCAAGTCGAGGGTCAAGGGGAATTCACTTGTGCGCTCCTCCCGCGGCGGTTCGATCTTGCCGGGGGTATGGCCATGATCCTGAAATCGGGCGAGCCTCCGCGCCTCCGCCTCATAGGAGTTGACCGGCCTGGTGTCGTAGTTGCGCCCGCCCGGGTGCGCGACGTGGTAGACGCAGCCACCCAGCGAGCGGCCGTTCCAGGCGTCGATCAGATCAAATGTCAGCGGCGCATGGACGGGGATGGTCGGATGCAGTCCCGACGCCGATTGCCAGGCCTTGAAGCGGACCGCGGCGACCGCTTCGCCCGAGAGGCCGGTTTGGGTCATCGGCATTCGCCTGCCGTTGCAGGTGATGACATGACGGCCCTCGACAAAGTCGGACGCCTTGACCTGCAACCGCTCGACGGATGAATCCACATGGCGCACCGTGCCGCCGGCTGAGCCCTCTTCTTCGCCGAGAACGTGCCACGGCTCGAGCGCCTGGCGGATTTCGAGCGAGACGCCGCCATGATGCACCCGGCCGAACACCGGGAAGCGGAACTCGAGCTGCGCGGCGTACCAGTCCGGCGAAAATCCGTAGCCGAACTGTTTCAGCTCGGCGAGCACATCCAGAAAATCCTGCATCAGAAAATGCGGCAGCATGAAGCGATCGTGAAGCGTCGTGCCCCAGCGCACGAATTTTCCGTCCAGCGGCTCGCGCCAGAATTTCGCGATCAAGGCGCGGATCAAAAGCTGCTGCGCCAGCGACATACGCGGATCCGGCGGCATCTCGAGCGCGCGAAACTCGACCAGACCTAAGCGGCCCATGGCGCCATCGGGCGAATAGAGCTTGTCGATGCAAATCTCGGCACGATGGGTGTTGCCGGTGATGTCGACCAGGACATGCCGGAACAGGCGGTCCACCAGCCATAACGGCGCCTTGATCGTGGGCGGCGGCACGTGAGCGAGCGCGATCTCTAGCTCATAAAGACTGTCATGCCGGGCTTCATCGATCCGCGGCGCCTGGCTGGTCGGACCAACGAACATGCCCGAGAACAGATATGACAGCGAAGGATGCCGCTGCCAGTACAACACCAGGCTTTTGAGCAGATCCGGGCGGCGCAGGAACGGCGAATCCGCAGGGCTCGAGCCGCCGACCACGACGTGGTTGCCGCCGCCGGTACCGGTGTGGCGGCCGTCGACCAGGAAACGGTTGGCGCCAAGGCGCACCTTTGCGGCATCTTCGTAAACACCAAATGTGATATCGACCGCCTCGCGCCAGCTTGTGGAAGGCTGGACGTTGACCTCGATGACGCCGGGATCAGGCGTCACCTTGATGACCTCGAGGCGAGGATCGAAGGACGGCGGGTAACCCTCGACATGCACCTTGATCCGCATGTCCTCGGCGGTCGCTTCCACCGCCGCGACCAACTCCAGATAATCTTCCAGTCTCTCCACCGGCGGCATGAAGGCGCACAGCACGCCGTCGCGGATTTCGATCGAGATCGCGGTGCGAACGTTGCCATGCTCGAGTTTCTGCTCGTGCACCCGCTGATGCGGCGCGCCTTCCGCAAGCGGTGTCTCGAAGACCGACAGCCGTTCGCGAGGCTCCAACGGATCCCGCTCGACGATGTAGGGATATTGGTCGGATGGGATATGAAGCAGGGAAGCGAGCGGCAAGCGATAGCCCAGCGCGGAATCGCCGGGGGCGAGGATCACCTTGCCGCGGCGCAGCTGCCAGCGTTCGCTTTTCCAACGTCTCGCGTCTGCATTCCAGCGCTGGATCGGCAAAACATAGCCCTTAGGCGTGTTCAACCCCTGATCGAACACGCGCGCCATCCGCGCGCGCTCTTCGGGATCAGTCAGTCTGGAATCGCCCGCGTCGACATTCGGCGGCAGGCTCGCTTCCTTTTTGAGCCAGTAGCTCGGGTCCTCGAATGCCGGGATGACGAAACCGGAATCAATCCCAAGCCGTTTCGCGGTGCCTTCCGCGAAGCGCTTGGCTTCTTCGATCCGCGCTTTGTGCGGCCCTTCGATATCGGCAATCAGGTTGGAATTTTTCCAGATCGGCACGCCATCCTTGCGCCAATAGAGGCCGAATGCCCAGCGCGGCAGGCTTTCGCCCGGATACCATTTCCCTTGCCCGTAATGCAGCAGCCCACCGGGGGAAAAGCGCGTCCTGAGTTTTCTGATCAGTTGATCGGCGAACCCGCGCTTGCTCGGACCGATGGCTGCGATATTCCACTCCGCAGATTCCATGTCGTCGATGGAAACGAAGGTAGGCTCGCCGCCCATCGTCAATCGCACGTCGCCAGCCTTCAGATCGGCATCGACTTGTTCGCCGAGCGTGTCGAGAAGCTCCCAGGATTCATCCGAGAATGGGCGCGTGATCCGCGGCGCTTCTCGAATTCGCTTGACGCTCATCTCGAAGCTGAATTCGACTTGGGCGGCGCCGACCGCGCCGCTGATCGGTGCAGCGGTCCGGTAATGCGGCGTGGCGGCGACAGGGATGTGCCCCTCGCCCGTCAGCATGCCGGAGGTGACGTCGAATCCAATCCAGCCGGCGCCCGGCAGATAAACCTCGGCCCAGGCATGCAGATCGGTAAAATCGTTCTCGACCTCAAGCGAGCCCTCGACCGGAGCGGTGTCCGGGCGCAGCTGGACGAGGTAGCCGGAGACGAAACGCGCCGCGAGTCCAAGGTGGCGCAAGGTCTGGATCAACAGCCACGCCGAGTCGCGGCAGGAGCCGGCGCCAGCGGCGAGCGTTTGTTCGGGCGTCTGAACTCCCGGCTCCATCCTGATGACGTAGCGAATCCTTTTCTGCAGCTCGGCGTTGAGATCGACCAGAAAACTGACGGTATTGCTCGCTTCCCGCTTCACTCCCGCCAGATAAGCAGCAAACAGCGGCCCTGGCTCGATGGCTGCGAGGTAAGGCGCCAGTTGGGTCTTGAGATCGGCGTTATATTGGAATGGAAAACTGTCGGCGTAAGGTTCGACGAAGAAATCGAACGGGTTGATCACAGTCAGTTGCGCCGTGAAGTCGACCGCAATCTTCAGTTCGTTGGTCTTCTCGGGAAACACGAAGCGGGCGAGCCAATTGCCCTGCGGGTCCTGCTGCCAGTTCACAAAATGATTGGAGGGCATCACCTTGAGCGAGTAGCTCAGGATCGGCGTCCGCGTGTGGGGTGCCGGACGCAACCGGATGGTTTGTGGACCGAGGTCTATGGTGCGGTCGTATCTGTAGTGCGTGACGTGGTGCAGTGCGATGAAGATCGACACAGACGGCGTCCTCCAGCGGCTTTTTCAAGCAGAACACTGGTTCCAACCGCGATCAAGCACGAACAACCGGCAACGATTGCCTGCGAAGGTAGCGCAATCCGGATAACGACGAGACCGCCGCCGACCATGTCGAGCTTTTAGTCACGCAGTCCGATCTCGACCGTGCCTCCCTTGCGGAGAGCCGACCGGACCTCCGTACGGCGATGCCCGTCAATTTATCTTGGTGCAAACCCCAGCCGTTATCGCCGGCGTATCGTCGATGTTGTCTTGGCCTTGGACATATCCGTACAAAGAGGCTGACAAAAAGCGGTTGTTCTTAAGGTTGAACTGAAAATGAGTCTTTCCACCTATCGTGACACACTGAAGCAAATCGTCCCGCGCGTCGATTTCCCAGGCAATTTCCGTTGAGTGGTCGATCCATATGGTTGGCTCGTTCTCTCCTTGTTTTGCGAGGGATACATTGTATGTCTCTACGCTCCATTTAATTCCGGGCAGCTTTCGGATTTTTCTACCGAGATAGTTGATTTTCAGAACGAACCCTTCGTCCTTCGTAACGTTCGTGGTGACCCACCGTTTGTCCTGATCGTTGAAGCTAATCCCAGCGGTAACTTGAGACGTACAAACGTATGAGGCGTGAGCCTTCGGCTCGCATCGAGCTTGTGAGGTAATGAAGGCAGCAATCGCCGTCGCCAATCCGATTTTGGATTTGATCAGTCGCACGGCAGGCCCCCCGGTCACGCCATCTCGCAGTTGCTGACCTTACAGCGCGATTAGACCCCGTCAATCTGTGGCAGTTCGCAAGTGGTTCTCCGGCGCTCGAACTGCGCTGCGCCGCAATAGCGCACGGTTCCCAATAGCAAGGTAATTTTGTTTTTGGTCGAACGACGCAAGGTCTCAGTTGATTGAATGGCACGGAGACGGAAATGCCGATCAATCAATTGATCAAAGATGGCAAGGTCGATGCGGAAACTGGCGCGGTTCTTAATCGTGCCTTCGAGCGCGCTCTTCGGGAACTTGGATTGTTAAATCAGAAGGACGCTGTAACCGAAATTGTTGCAGAAAAGATTGTCGAGGTTGGTGCGACCAGCACAAGCGACCCGGACGAAATAGCCAAGGCCGTGATCAAAAGACTTAACCTACCTGACGCCCGCTGAACGAACCATCTGCTCGGTCGTCCTGTCGGCGATCTCCGCCTCGATCATCGCGGGCCCCGTATCCCGAACCCGAGCTGGCGGCACGTCAGGCCTTACATCGTCGCGCCGAGCACCCAGGGTGCGAATTCGGCGCCACCGAAATCAAAACTCTCGCTCTTGGTCGGCTGGCCCGAGGCGGTCTTGAGCATCAGATCGAAAATGCGCTGGCCGCATTGCTGCACGGTCTCCTCGCCGTCGAGGATGGTGCCGCAATTGACGTCCATGTCGTCTTCCATGCGCCTGTACATCGGCGTGTTGGTCGCAAGCTTGATCGAAGGCGCTGGCTTGCAGCCGAACACGCTGCCGCGCCCGGTGGTAAAACAGACGAGGTTGGCGCCGCCGGCCACTTGCCCCGTCGCCGCCACAGGGTCGTAACCAGGCGTGTCCATGAAGACGAACCCCTTCTTGGTGACGGGCTCGGCATAGTTGAGGACATCCACCAGATTGGTGCTGCCGGCCTTCGCCATCGCGCCGAGCGATTTTTCCAGAATCGTGGTGAGGCCGCCCGCCTTGTTGCCGGGGCTCGGGTTGGCGTTCATCTCGGCGCCTTCGCGTGAGGTATATTCTTCCCACCAGCGCATCAGCGCCACGAGCTTTTCGCCGACCTCGCGGCTGACCGCACGGCGGGTCAAGAGGTGTTCGGCGCCGTAGGTCTCCGGCGTTTCGGACAAGATCACGGTGCCGCCGTGACGCACCAAAAGATCGCTCGCGGCCCCCAACGCCGGATTGGCGGACACGCCGGAATAACCATCGGAGCCGCCGCACTGCAGCGCGACCGTCAACTCGCTTGCCGCGACCGGCTCGCGCCTGATCTTGTTGGCATCAGTGAGTGCTTCGCGCACAAAGGCAACACCTGCTTCGACGGTCTTTCGGGTGCCGCCGATTTGCTGAATTTCTAACTCGCGCAGACGCCCGGCGAGCTTCTGTTCCTGCATCAACCCGCCAATCTGGTTGACCTCACAGCCGAGGCCCAGAACCACGACGGCGGCAAAATTGGCGTGCCGCGCATATCCGCCGAGCGTGCGGCGCAAAAGCGCCAGCGGCTCGTCCTGAGTCATGCCGCAGCCGGTCTTGTGCGTGAGCGCCACCACACCATCGACATTGGGAAAATCGGCCAGCGGATTTTCCCCCGTGAAGGGATTCTTCCTGAAGACGTCAGCGACGAGGCCAGCGACATGCGCGCTGCAATTCACCGAGGTGAGGATGCCGATATAGTTGCGGGTTGCGACCCTTCCGTCCGGGCGGCGGATGCCATCGAAGGTCGCGGGCAGATCGAAATTCGGCACCGGCGTCACGTCGACCCCGAACGCGTAATCCTTGGCGAAATCGCCCATGCCGCAGTTTTGCGTATGAACGTGCTGGCCCGGCACGATCGGCGCAGTCGCAAAGCCGATGATCTGGCCGTAACGGCGGATCGGTTCGCCGACCGCAATGGCGCGGATCGCAACCTTGTGGCCGGCAGGAATCCGTTCCGCCGTGGTGACCCCCTCAGCCACTGCCATGCCCGGCGGAAGGCTCGAGCGCGCAATCAGCACGCCATCATTTTCGTGCAGGCGAATGACGGGCGGCGGGGTCATGGGATATCTCCTTGGATTCTACTCTCACCTCTCCCCGCAAGAGCGGGGCGAAAGGAGAATCAAGCTACGCCTTGCCGTTCGACTCGCTGCGGGTCTTGCCGACCTGCATCCGGGCATAGGTCGCCATCAGCCCACTGTCGTTGAACAACGTCACGAGCCTAAAGCCCATGTTGATCGCGCGCAGCGCGCCATCGGCGCCGCTGCAGTGGATGCCGGGGTGAAGGCCACGCTTGCCGCACTCCTTCACGATTTTCTCATAAATCTTCAAAATCTCCGGCTCTTCGCGGTCGAGCTTGGGCACCAGCCCGTAGGAGAAGCCGAGGTCGGAAGGCCCGATATAGACGCCGTTAATGCCCTCGACATCGAGGATCGATTCCATGTTCTCGATCGCGGTCCTGGTCTCCATCATCGGGAGCAGCACGATCTCATCGTTGGCGGTCTTCTGATAAGTGCCGGCCGTGCCGTACAATCCGGCACGGATCGGGCCATTCGAGCGTGTACCGCGTGGCGGGTATTTGCAGTAGGAGACGAGGTTCTCGGCTTCCTGTTTGGTGTTGACCATCGGGCAGATCACGCCATAGGCGCCGCCATCCAGCACCTTGCCGATCATGCCGGGCTCGTTCCACGGCACCCGCACCATCGGCGTGACGGGATGGCCGTGCATCGCCTGAAAGCATTGCACCATGGACAGGTAATCCTGCACGCCGTGCTGCATGTCGACGGTAACGCTGTCGAAGCCGCATTGCGCAATGACCTCGGCCGAAAATCCCGAGGGAATCGCAAGCCAGGCATTCACCACGACCTTTCCCGACGCCCATATCTCCTTGACCTTGTTTGCCATTGTCCTGCTTCCCTTTCCCGATTTCACCGTCGTTGCGAGGATCGTCAGATCCGAAGCAATCCAGAATCTTTTCCGAGGCAAATTCTGGATTGCTTCGCTTCGCTCGCAATGACACCTTCTTTACGCCGTTGCCCTCTGGATGCTGGCCTCGCTCACGCCGACCTCGCGCGCGGTACTGACGATTGCGGCCCAGGTGTCGTCGGGCAAGGGCACGCCGTTTTTGCTGCGCTCGGAGCGCATCTTCGCCTCCGGCTCGCCCGGGATCAACACTGCATCCGCGCCTGCTGCCGGCTTGGTGTCCTTGAAATAATTGATGTAGCGCGACATCTCGCCGTCGAAAATATTCGAAGGCTCGACGACTTTTGGATCGACATAGACGGCGAACATGCCATTGGCGAAACGCCGGTTCGGTCCGGTCGCGCCGGTCCCGGTCAGCGCGCCACCGAGCAATTCGCAGATCAGCGCAAGGCCCGAACCCTTGTGTTCGCCAAAGGCGCGGATCGCGCCCTTGCCCTTGCTGTGGTCGCGTGGTCCTTCCGCTTCGTGCGGTCCGTACAATACGGTCGGGTCCTCGCTGAAATTGCCATCGAGATCGATCAGCGCGCCCTTCGGCAGTTTCTTGCCGCCACGGCTTGCCACCAGCACCTTGCCTTCGGCCACGATCGAGGTCGCAAAATCCAGCACGACCGGTCCATGCCCGTGGCGAGGGATACCGACGCAAAAAGGCGCGGTGGAAAGCCGCCGCTCGACACCGCCGAACGGCGCGACCAGTACCGAGCCCGCCGCATTGACGAAATGGATCGACACCAGGCCTTCGGCCGCGGCCATTTCCGCCCAGTCGCCGACCCGCCCGATATGGCCGGCGTTGCGCAGCGCGACCGCGGCCAGGCCCGACGCCCTGCATTTTTCGATCCCGATTCTGACCGCCTGTGGCGCAACCGTCTGCCCGTAACCGAACTTGCCGTCGACCACCGCAAGCGAAGGCGTATCGACGATGACCTCCGCGGTCTGGTTCGGAATGACGGAGCCCATGTTCTTCCAGCGGATGTAGACGGGAACGCGGATCACGCCATGGCTGTCGTGTCCGGTGAGATTAGCCGTGGCCAGATAGGTCGCGATGCGTCTCGCTTCCTCCGGTGAGGAATCGGCATGGCTGAAAACGTCGGCGACGAAATCGATCAGGTTGGAAAGCTGAATAGTGACCATGGGATTTCGGACTACGCGCTGCAAGCGCGAGCCCGCGCGCCGATCACGAACGGTTCAATAATACCGGCGACCAGCCCGGTCGTAAAGTCGCGTCGCATGAGATGCATCCATTCCTCCCGGCGAGGCCGATTTGGCGTCGGCCTTCTTGTGTTCTCCAAGCTTTGAGCGAAAAACCGCCATCGTGTCTACGGCGTGTCGCGCAAGAGTCGATTGCGATAGCGCATTGCTTACGCATCCTGCCGGCGACTTGCAGAGGTGCCCAAACAGGATGCATAGGCTAAGCTTCTTGGGCGCGTTAAGGCTTTCCGCCCAGAATCCACCTCGCCAGCAAGATGATCCCCGCATGCCGCATTTCACGATTCAGTACTCCGCCAATCTCGATTCCCATCTTGATATGGCAGAGGTCGTCGAGGTGATCCGCAAAGCGGCGGTCGAAACCGGCATTTTCCCACTCGGCGGCATCCGCGTTCGCGCTATCCGCTGCGAGCATTATGCCATCGCCGACGGCGATCCGAACCACGGCTTTCTGGACATGGTGCTGCGGCTTGGGGAGGGTCGCGATCTCGCGACGCGGCAAAAGGCCGGCGAACATATTTTCCGCGTCCTGTGCGATCACCTCGATCCGGTTTTTGCCTCTAGCTCGTTTGCGCTGTCGTTCGACATGCAGATCAACGACAAGCAAACAAGCTGGAAACGCAACAACATCCATGGCGCCTTGAAGGTGAAGGCCGAACATGGGTAAGAACGACGTTCTCCTCGCCCCGCCCACAAAGATCTGAGGATCGGAAAAATCTCGCATGCCCGTGCCGACGCACATCTTCGATCCGCCATTCAACATCGTCAGGTGCAGCCACGCCGTGCTCGACGTGGTGGACCTGAACGCCAGCGGCGAGTTCTACGAGAAGGCCATCGGCCTTCATGTCGAGGATCGCAACGATCAGGCGATCTATTTGCGCGGAGCCGAGGAGCAGCAGCATCACTCGCTGGTGCTGCGTAAGGCGACCGCGCCGGCCTGCAACCGTCTGGGCTTCAAGGTCGGCAACGAAGCAGACCTCGACAAGGCGGCGTCATTCTTTTCGGAAAACGGCATCGTCCATGCTTTCGCAGAGCAGCCGTTTCAGGGCCGCACGCTGCAATTTTCCGATCCCTTCGGCTTCAGGGTCGAGCTTTATGCATCGATGGAGAAGCGACCCAATCTGTTGCGCCGCTACGACCTATACCGGGGTTGCCACCCGCAACGACTCGATCACTTAAACGTCTTTGCCGCCGAGGTGCAGAAAACTCTCGACTTCTATGCGCGGCTCGGCTTTCGCCTGACCGAATATGCCGAGGAAGACGGACCGCAGGGTCGCATCGCCGCCGCATGGCTGCATCGCAAGGGCAACGTGCATGATTTCGCCCTCACCAATGGCAAGGGCCCTCGCCTGCACCACTTCGCCTATTGGGTGCCGGGTGCGATGAATATCCTGCATCTGTGCGACGTGATGGCCTCGAGCGGCTATCTCAAGAACATCGAGCGCGGCCCCGGCCGGCACGGCATCTCGAATGCGTTTTTTCTCTATGCCAGGGACCCCGACGGGCATCGCCTGGAGCTCTACACCAGCGATTACTTCACCGGCGATCACGACCATGCGCCGATGCGCTGGTCGCTGAAGGATCCGCGCCGGCAAACGCTGTGGGGCGCGCCCGCCCCGCGTTCCTGGTTCGAGCAGGGATCGCCATTTTTCGGACAGGCTGTGCGCGAGCCGCAGTTTGTCGCCGATGTCACAGTTACGGATTGAAATACGGGGACCTCATGAAAATGTCTTTGCTTGTCGCGGCGGCCTCGATGCTGGGTCTGGTGCCGGTTTTGTCACCGACGGGTGGCCTTCACGCCGCCGAATTGAAGGTGCTTGCGGGCGGTTCGCTGAGGAGCGTGCTGACAGAACTTGGTCCTCAATTCGAGCGCGCCTCCGGCCACAAGCTCGATATTCACTTCGATACGACGCCCAATCTGATCAAGCTCGCGACATCAGGCGATCCCTTCGACATGGGGGTCGTTCCGATCGATGTCTTCAAGGACGAAGCTGCCAAAGCCCGGTTTCGCAGCACGACCGAATTCGCCCGCGTCGGCTATGGCGTGGCGGTGCGCGAGGGCGCGCCAAAACCCGATATCACCACGCTGGACGCCTTCAAGAAAACGCTGCTTGAAGCGAAATCCATCACCTTTCTGCCGGCTAGCGCAGCCGGCGCCTATATCCTGAAGGTGTTCGATCGCCTCGGCATCGATCAGGCGATGAAGGCCAAGACGGTCGCGCAGGATCAGCCGACCGGAATCGTTCCCGCCGTCGTCAAGGGGGAAGCGGAGCTTGCAGTGTTCGTCAACAACGTATTGACCGCGCCGGGTGTCGAAATCGTCGGACCGTTTCCCGCCGAAGTGCAGCAGGAGCTGATTTTCCCGGCTGCCGTAGCTCTTGAGGCGAAGGAGCCTGTTGCCGCCCAGACGTTCATCGATTTCCTTAAATCGCCGGCGGCCGCCTCGACCATCAAGGCCAAGGGCATGACTCCCGGCTCAGGCAGCTGAATCGGAGCACTGGACCGTGCATCGCTTCCTCGCCACCTCAATTAACGACACGATCGAAGAGGCCGCGTGGTGATGCCCGTGCAAGATTGGATCATGTCATGACCGTGAGCTCTGGCGGCGAAGCCATCGTCAGCGGCCTTGTTGCGCACGGGGTCGACACCGTGTTCGGGCTGCCGGGCGCGCAAATCTATGGCCTGTTCGACGCATTCCAGCAGGCTCAGCTGAAAGTCATCGGCGCGCGGCACGAGCAGGCCTGCGGCTACATGGCATTCGGCTATGCACGATCGACGGGACGGGTTGGCGTGTTCAGTGTCGTGCCCGGACCCGGCGTGCTCAATGCCGGTGCTGCCTTGCTGACGGCGTTCGGCTCAAACGAACCGGTGCTCTGTTTGACCGGACAGGTGCCGAAGGCATTCCTCGGCAAGGGACGCGGCCATCTTCACGAAATGCCGGATCAGCTCGCCACGCTGCGCACATTCGTCAAATGGGCGGACCGCATTGAATATCCGGGTCACGCGCCGGCTGCGGTTTCCCGCGCGTTTTGCGAAATGCTGTCGGGACGAAAAGGCCCGGCCTCACTGGAAATGCCTTGGGACGTCTTCACCGAGCGCGCTGAAGTCGGCCCGGCGAAGGTCCTCGATCCTTTCCCGGCACCGCAGCCCGACCCGGACCGGATCAAGTCGGCCGCGGCCTTGGTCGCGGCGAGCAGGACGCCGATGATCTTCGTCGGCAGCGGCGCCATCCACGCGCGCGACGAAATCCTAGAGCTTGCCGAACTCATCGACGCGCCGGTAGTGGCGTTCCGCAGCGGGCGCGGCATCGTCTCCAATGCCCATGAGCTCGGACTGACGATGGCCGCCGCCTACCGCTTGTGGCCGAACACCGACCTAATGATCGGGATCGGGACCCGGCTGGAATTGCCGACCATGACGCGCTGGCCGTATCGCCCGAAGGGGCTGAAATGCGTGCGCATCGATATCGACCCTGCGGAAATGCGAAGGTATCCCGCCGATGCCGCGGTGATCTCGGACGCTAAGGCCGGCGCGAGCGAGCTTTTGGCTGCGGTTCGAAAGCGCGGCTATAACAGAACCAGCGGGCGCCGCACCGCGATCCGCGAAGCCTCGGCGGCAGCGCTCAAGGAGATTCAGCAAGTCCAGCCGCAGATGGCTTATTTGAACATTTTGCGCGAGCTGCTGCCGGCGAACGCCATTGTCACCGATGAGTTGTCGCAGGTCGGCTTTGCGTCCTGGTACGGCTTTCCGATCTACGAGCCGCGGACCTTCATCACATCGGGCTATCAAGGCACGCTCGGCTCCGGCTTTCCCACCGCTCTCGGTGCCAAGGTCGCGCATCCGGATCGGCCCGTGGTCGCGATCACCGGGGATGGCGGCTTCATGTTCGCCGTGCAGGAACTGGCAACCGCGGTCCAGTTCAACATCGCCGTGGTCGTGCTGGTGTTCAACAACAATGCTTACGGCAATGTGCGGCGCGACCAGCGCGAGCGTTTCGATGGCCGCGTCGTGGCGGCCGATCTGGTCAATCCGGATTTCGTCAAGCTTGCGCAATCCTTTGGCGTCGGTGCGGCGCGCGTCACTTCGCCGGACGGGTTTCGCCCGGCGCTGGAGAAGGCGCTGGCCAGTGGCGCTCCCTACCTGATCGACATCGAGGTGCCGCGCGATTCCGAGGTCAGCCCCTGGGCCTTCATCCATCCGGCGAAGCCGTAGGCGTCACCGCGTTTTTCGGAACGTCAGGTTGATGCGCTGCCGGCCCAACAGCGGATGCTCGCCCTCGGCCAGCGGCGCGACCCCGTGAAAGGCGAGCCGCGCCGGCCCGCCCCACACCGCAACATCGCCATGCTCCAGCCGAAACCGGCGGGTCCTGTCGCTGCGCTTTAGACCGCCGAACAGGAAGATCGCCGGCAAGCCGAGCGAGACCGAGACGATCGGCGCCTTGAAATCGAGTTCATCCTTGTCCTGGTGCAGGGACAGGCGCGCGCCGGGGACGTAGCGGTTGATCAGGCATACGTCCGGCGAGAAATCGGCGAAGCCTCCGCAATCGGCGGCGCGGCGAGCAAGGTCAAAAAACAGCGGCGGCATCGCCGGCCAGGGTTTTCCGGTTTCGGGATCGTCGGCGGCGTAGCGATAGCCGGTTCGGTCGGTGATCCACCCGGCGCTGCCGCAATTGGTCATCGCCACCGACATCTGGTAACCGCCCGGCGTCACCATGTGGCGGAACGGGGCCTCGTGCAAGAGGTCGCGCAGCACGCCGACCAGTTCTGCTTCCGCCGAACCCACAAACCCGCGCAGGAACATGGCGCCTTCCGCGAGCACCTCCTGCGAGGGGTAGGAATCGGCAACGCGGGCGAACAAATCCATCGTCAACGGGACGAGCCCTCATTTGGCGTCGTGGAAGATCATGCCCATCGTGTGGCGATGACCCGATCGAATCCGGCTCACGCCATGTCGCATGTTCACGCGATAAAATCCGCGCGTCCCCTGCACCGGCCTGAAGTGCACGGCAAAGGCCACCGCATCGCCCTGGCGAAGCGGCACCACTTCCGCGCGCGACTGCATACGCGGCCGCTGTTCGGTCAACACGAATTCACCGCCGGTGAAATCCCGGCCCGGCTCCGACAAGAGGATTGCGACCTGCAACGGGAACACGTGCTCGCCATAGAGATCCTGATGCAGGCAGTTGTAGTCGCTGGGCCCATATTGCAACAATAACGGGGTCGGCCTGGTTTGGCCGGCGGCATGGCAGCGCTTGAGAAAGGAGTCGTGGCTTTGGGGATAGCGGATGTCGATCTCCATGGCCTCGTTCCAGCGATTGGCGATGCCATACAGATTCGCATACAGCGCGGGGCGCAATTCCACGATCAGATCGGGAAGCGGATAGGAAAAATATTTGTACTCGCCGCGCCCGAACCCATGACGGCCCATCACGATCCGGCTGCGGAAACGCGAATCATCGGCATAAAGCGCCGCGAGCGCGCGGCATTCTTCCGCCAAGAGCAAGCCGTTGAGGACGGCGCATCCTTCCGCGTCGAGATCGCTCGCCGCTTGGGTCCAATCGATCGCGGCGACGCGCGCGCCGATATCGGGTGCAGATGGACGAACGTTTTGTTTTGCGACCGATTTCATGCCGCCGACCTTCGCAGACCGGGACAACCTGCGCCACCCGATTTCCGGCTCGGAGTTCCTCTGGTTTGCGGTTTCAGCCCCGCACCGGAAGTTCGATCACGTCATAGGCGTGGCGGATGGTTCGCTTGAGGATCGGATCTTCAAGTTCAAACTCGAAGCGGCTGGCGGGCCGGATGCCGCCCTTTGCCGCAAAGGTGCCGCCGAACATGGCGCAGCCATCGGGCAGTTTTCCGTCCGCAAAACCGCGCGCGAGGAGTTCCGAAACCGGCAGCATCGCCTCCAGCGTACCCTCCTGGTAGAGTTCCCTCTTGCCGCCGATCCAGGCATGGGAGCGCAGGATCAGGCGATCCCAATGGTCGATGACCTCCTCGAGTTCCCACAACACGGACGCGATCGGCTTGTCGCACATCTGCTTGGAGACCGTGACGCTGTAGCTTTCGACCTTGCGATCCGTGTGATCCGAGCCAAGGCCGACGAAGATCCGCCCCTGCCAGCCTATCAGGACGAATTCCACTTCCCCGCTGGAATCGCTGCCGCAGACCTCGATCTCGTCTTCCGTGGTCAACCGCCGCGCCGAAACGCGGTAGTAGATCGGGGTCGTCGCCGGGCGCGCGATCCCGATCGCTTCGAGTTCGGCGATGTGCTTGTCGCGCGCTACCGGGTCGCGGCCGGTCCACCCCGCCACCACCGCCTGATCGATCGCAAGTGTCAGCGGTGTCGTCGCGCCCTGGGCGTCGATGATGGTGAATGTCAGATCAAACACGGATCACACCCTCCATGGCTGCCGACAGCTCGAATATGCGGCGATCCGATCCGCCCGTTGCGGCGAGCATCAGCCCGACCGGCGCTTCGCCCTCGCGATGGCAAGGTATCGAGATCGCGCAACCGTCGATCATGTTGATCAACGTGCAATTGCGCAGCGACAGCAGGTTAGCCTTCGTATAGGCCTTGTCGTCGGCGAGATCGGCGATGCGCGGCGGCGTGATCGCCGTAGTCGGCATCACAAGTGCCTCGAAGGGAGCGAGCCGAACCGCGATGCGCGCGATCAACGATTTTCGTGCTTCCACCAGATCGATGTAGTCGGCCGCGCTGATGCCCTCGCCGCGCAGGATCCGCGAGGAAACCCGGGGATCATAGACATCGCCATGACTGACGATGAGATAGCGGTGCCAGGCGTAGCTTTCCGCCGCGGCGAAGCCGCCCTTGCTGTTCATCACGCCGACGTCGAGGAATTCCGGAACCTCGATCCGCTCGATCAGTGCGCCTTGACGCGACAACGTATCCAGCGCCCTCTCGAAGGTTCGCGCCACCTCATCGTCGAGTTCGTCGAGTGCGACATTGGTCGGCACCGCCAGCCGCATGCCCTTGATCGGGCGCGGCCGCAGCGGCTGCACCGGCTCGTCCGCCAGCACGGCGTCGAGCACCACGCAGCAGCCGACGGAACGCGCCAGGGGGCCGAAACTGTCGAGCGTGAACGACAACGGCACACCGCCCTCGCGCGGCACGCGCCGCTGCGTCGGTTTGAAGCCAACAATGCCGTTATAGGCAGCCGGGATCCGGCACGATCCGCCGGTGTCGGTGCCGAGCGCGCCGTGCGCCATGCCGTCCGTGACCGACACCGCCGCGCCCGAAGACGATCCGCCGGGCACGTGGCCGACCTCGCGTCGCCACGTGCTCTTCGGCGTGCCGTAATGCGGATTGATCCCGATTCCGGAATAGGCGAATTCGGTCATGTTGGTGCGGCCGATCACGATGAAGCCGGCGCGGCGCAAGCGCGCCACCACGGGTGCATCGGCATCGGCCGGCGCCGAATCGTCGAGCGCGCGGGAGCCCGCACGGGTCACCTGCCCCTTGATGTCGAAGAGATCCTTGATCGATACGGGTGTGCCGGCGTAGGGCGACGGCGCGGCGTTTGCCCTGCGCAGCCGGTCCATCGCCTCGGCGGCTTCGATGGCGGCGTCTTTGTCGACATGGATGAAAGTGCGTTCGCCCTCGCCGGAAGGATCGGCGATCCTGGCAAGGCATTCCTCGACCAGCTTTCGCGCGCTGGTGCGGCCGTTTTCCAGGTCTTCAGCCAGCTTGGCAAGGGTGGGCATATTCGGCATGGTTTTTATCGCTTTGTGAAATTGGCTATTTTTTGCCCGAAACCGCTTCGATTTCCAGATCGAGCAATGCCGAGCTCAGCGATTTGCCATGCGCGTCAAGCGCGAGTGACCGCGTCACGCCACCACCCAACGTCTGGGTCATGACGAAATTCAGCGCCGAGAGGTTGGGCAGCTCATAGCGGACCACCTCGCCTTCGACGACGCCGGCAAAATGCGCCCTGACCCGTTCGCTCGTGACCTGTTCGAGCAGCAACGGATAATCCTTTTCGTCATAGGCGATGACGGAAATGTTCGACGTGTTGCCCTTGTCGCCGGTGCGGGAATGAGCGATTTCGCGCAGCTTCATCGCGATTCACCTTCCACAAACTGGACCTGCGGCCGCGCCAATTCGCGCGGCAACAGGACAGAGGCGACCGCAACGACGTCACGGGCCGATTTGAACGCACCGCCTCCGCCGGCCGGGCCGTTCGTATAGAGCGTTTCGACTTCGTTGCCGATTCTCACCGCCTCGCGCAGATTTTCGGTGCGGCCGGTCACGCGCACCCGCACCTCGTACGGTTCACCGGCGCGCGCGGAGACCTGCGAGCCGTGCAGGGAATCGACGCCGATCAGATCGAAGCGCAATTCGCTTGCCGCAACGCCTGTGAGCTTGAGTCGTTCGCGAACGATTTCGAGAGCCAGCCGGCCACGCGCCAATGCACCGGGACCCGCATAGGATATCTGGCCCTCGCCGATGAAGCTGTCGACATATCCGACCGATACCTTCAGCGTTGAAGGACGCGGGCTACCACATCCGCCGCTCACACGCACCCGATCTTTCCCGATCTCCTCCACCGTCACCTTCGAGAAATCCGCCGTCACGTCAGGCTGGATGTATCGCCTGGGATCGTGCACTTCGTAAAGCAGCTGTTCCTTGCATGTCTGCGCGGTCACCGCGCCGCCGGAGCCTTCGACCTTGGTGATGACGAGACTGCCGTCTTCGCCGATTTCGCCGATGGGAAAGCCGAGCCGCGCCAGATCCGGAACGTCCTTGTAGGGTGGATCGGCAAAGTAGCCGCCAGTGATCTGGCCTGCGCATTCGAGCAAATGGCCTGCAACCGTTCCCTGCCCCAACAGGTTCCAATCGTCCATCGCCCAGCCGAAGGCGTGGAGCATCGGGGCCAGAAACAGCGCGGGATCGGAGGCTCGCCCGGTGATCACGACATCGGCGCCGGCGTTCAACGCCTCCGTCATCGGCTCGGCGCCGAGATAGGCATTGGCCGACAATAGGCGATTGCCGAGCTGTTTGATCGTGCCGTCGAATTCCATGATCGGAAGGTCGCGCTCCTTGCAGGGTTCGAGCACGTCATCGCCGACGACGGCGGCGACCTTCAGCGAGGAAAGTCCCAGCGACCTTGCGATTTCGGCGGTCTTGCGGGCGGCGGCCGCCGGATTGGCTGCGCCCATATTGGTGACGATCTTGATGCCCTTGGCGGCGCAGAGCGGCAGCACGGCGCGCATCCGCTCTTCCAGCAGCGGGTCGAATCCATTTTGCGGATTTTTCATGCGCGCCTGCTGCGCGAGTGCCACCGTGCGCTCGCCGAGACACTCGAACACCAGATACTGGATGCCGCCTTTCTCGGCGAGTTCGATCGCGGGCTCGATGCGATCGCCCGAATAGCCCGCGCCTGATCCGATCCTGATGGTTCGCATCACTTCAGTCCGAAATATGCGCGGTGCAACGCCTCATTGTCGGTCATTTCCGCGACCGTACCGGAAAAACGGATGCGCCCGCCTTCCAATACGAACACCCGCGTCGCCACCTCGAGGAAGCCGATATTCTGCTCGGCGATCAATAAGGCAAGCCCCCTTCCGCGCAGATCGCTCAGGATTCGAATGACTTCCTTGACGAACAGCGGCGAAAGCCCGGCCGACGGCTCGTCCATCACCAGAAGCCGCGGCTCGGCGGCCAAGGCCTTGGCGATGCCGAGCATCTTGCGCTGGCCACCGGAAAGGCTCGAGGCCGGCGCGCGTCGCTTTTCGCGCAATGCCGGGAACAGACCATAGAGTTCCTCGATGCGAGTGGCGGAGTCGGCGTGTCCCAACGCCTGCGCGCCGATGCCGATGTTTTCCTCGATCGAGAGGTCCGGAAAAACGGCCAATTCAGACATGTAGGTCATGCCGAGACGCATCCGTTCGCTGGAGCGCAGCCGCGTCACGTCCTCGCCGCCGAGCTTGATGCCGCCGTGCCGCATCTCGACCAGACCGACGAGCGTCTTGAGAAAGGTCGTCTTGCCCGCCCCGTTGGCGCCCAACAGCAGGACGGTCTCACCGGCACGCACATCGAGATCGACGCCCCACAGCACCTGCATGGTGCCATAGCCGGCATCGACGCCTTCCGCTTTCAGGAGCGCTGCTTCAGGCGGCATGCTCGCCTCCGAGGAATACCTCGATGACTTGTGGTACCTGGACAGCGACCGCAAGCTTGCCTTCGAAAATCTCCTTGCCCGCGTTCAGGACGATGACGCGATCGGTGACGTGCTCGATGAAACCCATGAGATGCTCGATCACGATGATGGCGATTCCGCTTCGCGCCAGCATCTTGATACGCTCGGCAATCCAGTCGAGTTCGGCCGGATTCAGCCCGGCGGCAAGTTCGTCAAGCAGCAGCAGGCGCGGACGGGTCGCCAGCGCGCGCACCAGATCGAGCATCTTCTGCTGCGCGTTGTTGAGATCGGCGGCCGGGCGGTCGGCGAGATCGGCCAAGTGATATTCATCGAGCAGCTCGCGCATGGTCGATGGCGTTACCGCGGCCCGCCCGTAAGCGAGCGCCACTTCCACATTCTGCCGCACCGTTAGCGACAGGAAGGGCTTCGGGATTTGAAAGGTGCGATTGATGCCACGGTGAACGAGCCTGTGCGATGCCACCCCGCCGATCGAGGCGCCATCGAATAGGACCTCGCCGCCGTCGGGCGCGTAGAGGCCCGAGATCACATTGATCGCCGTGGTCTTGCCGGAGCCGTTCGGGCCGACCAGCCCCAAGATTTCGCCGGCGGCGACGTGGAAGCTCAGTCCATCGAGCGCGAAAAAACCGCCGAAGCGTTTCACCAGGCCGGAGACGTTGAGAATGGCTGCGTTCTCAGGGGACATGCCAGCCCCTGCGGGTTGCCAGCGACACCAGGCCAGCCGGGAGGAACAGAACGAGCCCCATAATCAACAGACCGTAGATCAGCTGGAAATATTGCGGGGTGGTGAAGCCGATCAGATTGTAGATGCCATAGAGGATGACGACGCCGACAATCGGACCCGTGATCGTAGCAACGCCGCCGAACAGCGCAAAGACGATGGCAAAAATGCTGAACTCGCCGCTGAAGACGTTATCGGGATAAAATACCGAGACATACCAGGCATAAACGCCGCCTGCGAGACCGGCAATGAGAGCGGAGGTGAGCCATGCGATCACCCGCATGCGGACAACGCTCACACCGGCCATCGACGCGCTCACGGCATCTTCCCGAACCGCCTGCAACGCAAGCCCGAAGCGGGAGTTTTTCAGGAACACGACGGTGGCGAGTGTCAGCGCCAACACGGCGAGTGCAGCCGCATAGGCAAGCGTCGGATTAAACGTGCCGGTGAGCGAGACGCCGTAGGGTCCGCGCGTGATGTTTTCGAGAGCCGGATTGGCGACGAAATGAAGCACCGCGAGCGAGGCCGCAAGATTGGCGATTGCAAAATAGGCGCCGGACAGGCGCAGCAACGGCGTCAGCAAAAGACCGAGCACCACCCCGACGACGCCGGCCACCAGAACCGCCGGTATGGCCGGCGACTGATAATGCATCACCAGGATCGCAAACCCATAGGCGCCTGCGCCGAAGAAGCCGACATAGCCGAACGGCAGATAACCGGTGAACCCGTAGATGATGTTCACGCCCTGGGCGAGGATCAGAAAGATCACGAAATTGAACAGCAAGAGATGGTTCTGGTAGACGCCCGGCAGCACCGCGAAGATCACGAGCAGCGGTATGACAAGGAACAAGGTGTGCTTGAGGGCGGCGCTAGTGCCCACTTTCCCAAGTTCGCCGTCCATTTCAGCAACACCTTCTCGCGAACTTCGGAAAGTCATGGGCACTGGCCAAATTATTGATTCTCGTACCGCTTATCGATCTGAAGCCCCTGAAAAGGACTCGCGGCTTGCGACGCAGGGACTTCAGATCGGCGGACTTAAGCAACACGCACCCGCCTTCCGAGCAGGCCGCTCGGGCGAAGCAGCAGGATGAAAATCAGGAGCACATAAGGCAAGAGATCCGCCCATGAGCTGAGATAGGTCTGCACCACCATGTAGCAGATGCCGTAGACGACGCCGCCGAGCGCGGTGCCGAGGGGATTGCCGAGTGACCCCAGCACCACGATCGCAAACGACGTCACCGTGGCGTCGGCGCCGAAGGCCGGTGTCACCGATCCGAACATGAAGGGCGCGAAGATTCCGGCGACTGCCGCCAATCCCAGGCCGATGCCGAAGGCGGCGGCGGAAACGCGGTCCACGTCGATGCCGGTTGCGAAAGCCTCGTCGCGTCGCGACATCACGGCCCGTGTCAGCGTGCCCAGACGGGTGCGGTACAAATAAACATAGACAAGCCCGATCGCGATCACGCTGGTGACGGCCGCAATCACCCATGAAGCCGGAAATCCCTGTCCGAAGATCTGGACAGGACCGCCGCTGTCAGGTTGGCCGCCGAACATTTTGACCTTGATTGTCGAAATCGCCGTGCCAAGCGCACGGCTTGGTATGGAACGTTCGCTGGTGCCGAGAAAAATCGTCGTGACCGCCTCGATCACCTGCGAAAGCCCGAAAAACAGGATGATCGACAGCATCTCCGGATTGGTCGATCCCTGCAGCCGCGGCACTAAAACCCAATAGAGCAGCACGCCGGCAATCAGGAAAACCACAAACGCGAGCGGCACGGCAAACAACGGGTCGATGCCCACAAGCGTGGCGATGCCGAATGCGATGAACGCGCCCAGCATCAGACAGTCGCCATGCGCGAGATTGACGATGCGCATGACGCCGAACACGAGATTGAGGCCGATGCCGACCAGGCTGAAATAAAGACCGAACAGGACCCCGGCGACCAGCGCATAAGTCAGCATCGGCGCCT
>Ga0306920_100002798_pt1 | contig 22007 bp, 17 predicted proteins | sample flu12Cox44000170_FD_204666 | JGI IMG/M metagenome (GOLD analysis project Ga0306920, IMG submission 204666) | Lab enrichment of tropical soil microbial communities from Luquillo Experimental Forest, Puerto Rico - flux4day.12C.oxic.44.000.170 (v2)... | ecosystem: Environmental > Terrestrial >...
CCAGGAAGCGGGTGCGCTGGGCTTACCAAGGATCAGCACCGGGGCGCCAGCCGCTCGGTGACTGAAGGCGTCATCCTTTGGGTGTGAGGTTCAGGACAGCGCAGCCCGGAATATGCTATGAAAGCGAGGCGGCGCCTCGGTTTACGCCCGAGTCACCGCCTCTGACCACCAATCGAGAGAAGGGCTCGATCAACGGCTACCAGACAACTACGACCATCCCCCGAATCGCTCCAGCGGCAGCGCGCGCCGGAGCCGCCGAAATGACGCCGCCGCGTCTGGTGGCGACGATCGTCGGCGGCGCCCTGCTCGGGCTCACTGGCGCGGCAGTCATCGCCGGCTTGACGGCGTGTCGGGCCTTCCGGCGGCGAGCGCGACATCGGCGCCGCGCAGACAGCCCAGGCAGGGCCGACTCGAAAATTTCCTGGGTGTGATGGCCCAAGCCGACCGCATCGCCCAGGATTGCACCCGCGGTGTGGACTATTGCGACGAGCGCACCTTGCGGCAGGCCAAGCGTGCGTGCTCGGCCTTCGGGCCGATGGGCGAACGACGGCCATGATCCTCGACCTCAGCGACGAACAAGCGCGGGCGCCGCTCAACCTGCTGATCGACACGATCGAGGCCGACCGCTTCCCCAACTCGCCGCGCATCCGGCTGTTGCGCCAGATCCTCGGCCAGTGCGGCGAGGTGGGCGGATTGCCGCCTGAGCTCGCCGCGCGGCTGCGTCGGTACGGCCCACAGCCGCCCGCTCCGCCCCCGACGCCAGAGGAGCGCGACCCCGCTCGGCGGCCCGGTCAGGGCCGACGCGGGAAAGGGCTGGCTCAGTACCTCTACCCGTCCCCACCGCGCCGGAAGTGAAGTGGCGCGCTATCAAAAGACCAGTGCCAGTCACACCGGACTACCGGAAGGGGCCCTCCTCGCCTCGATAGCGAGCCCCCGCCGCTGCGACCGGCCTGGGCACCACGCGATGAGCACTTGAAGTGAGGCTGCTAGCCGCCGCTGTGCTGTCGACATTGATCGGCGCTGCGCCCGCCGGGGAGGCCCAGACCAAGGGACCGTCGCCGCCGCCATCGCGATTCCGGGAGTCCGCGCCACCGCGGACCTATGTGGCTCCGACGCCTGCGCCATTGGCACCGCCGACCAATCCGGGCCAAGCCATTGCGCCGCCGGCCGCCCTGTCGCCGTTGCTGACACAACCCAGCCAAATATTCAGGATCCCCGAGCGAGCAGGCCATCCTATCCGGCCTCGCCCGTTCCCGCTCCGGTAGATCAGCAGAAAATTCAAATCTTTCGCAACGACCTGATCTACCAGCGCTTTCAGCTCGACCTGCAAGGCGTCAGCCCGGCCAACGAGCGTTACCGCGAGATACAGCAGCAGCTGAACCAGCCGCAAAAATAGCCCGCGCAGGCGGGCCAGAGGTGGGCATCTCCGAAATTTCCGGAGTGCGCTAGCCCAGGACGGAAAAGGGTGCCCTGGCGGGCCTCGGCGGGGTTTCTGACGGTTGGCCCGATATATCAATTTTTTGGCGCAAATTAACAAGTCGGTGGCCCGACAGCGCCCCACCTCGTCCGCATGAGCAACCGCAGCACATTCCTTCCACAGAGATCCTCGTGAAACGCAAACCCGCGAATATCGACATCCGGGTCGAGCCGCAACTGGTCGAGAGGATCGACGCCTGGCGAGCGCGGCAGAGAGTGCTGCCGAGCCGATCGGGAGCGATCGTCTACATGCTGGAGGAATTCCTCGAGCCCGACCCCCCGGTTTTAAACATTGGACGGAGCGCGTGATGCAGGAGCTGGGCACGACCAAGAACCGGCTGCGAAATTTGCTGCGGTACACGGACGAACTGCTCTCGTTTAACGAAAAGATCACATTCGACCTCGCCCGCGAGCCCTACCCACACTTTCACGAATTCGAGGTCGCTGGGCTGGAGGGCGTCGCGACAGGCCCCGATGACGACACTTGGCTTCGGGTCCATCGCCTTCGCGAGACTCCTCCGCCAGAGATTCATCCGGACTTCAAGAATTGGGTCGAGATTGGGCCGCATCCGTCGCCGGATCTCCCGCCGCAGATTAAGCCGCAACGCTGTCTCAGCCTCGCAATCGAAGACATTTCCGATCTTGTCGAAGCGGGACTTCTTCCGGATCCCGGAGACATCATACGACCGCTAGATGCTAGTGAGCGGCTCCCCGAGCGCATGGACGTTATTCTCCATCTAAACAATCTGCCAGAGTTCCAAGCGTTATGGAGAGACTACGTAGACGGTCCATGGACGAATTGGGCTGAAATCGAACGACCACGCCGACGTTCAATAGATTTCTACAATAAAGTTTATCAGATCTACCAACGCATGATTGCGCTTGGCGATGATACGCCAATTGAACTTGTATGTGGGGTTGGGGTTGCCCGATGGGCGATCGCCTCGCAGCGAGTCAATGTTCCCGTCATTGAACAACTTGTCGAGATCGAGCTTCAAGAAGATGGGTCGCTCGACGTGCGGTCACGCCAAACACCGCCGCAACTGATTCTCAAAGTGTTCCACGCTCTCGAACTGGAGGGCAGTAAGGCGGCACAGCGGGATCTCAGTGAGGAGTTGGAGCGCACGTTCGAGGACCCAGAGGTTGGCTTCTCGCCATTCGATAAAAGGAGTTTCGAGAAGATCTTGAGAGCATGCGTGGCTAGACTGTCCGCGAGCGGCGTCTATCATCCCGACATCCTGACCGATCCGCAGGACCGAGCGGTCCCTCATGCCGATAGCCCTGCGGATAACCGATACCTGGGTGATTTATATACGGCAGCGCAGCGCGGATTTTCGGCGGGAGGATCTGGCGCGACTCATTAAACAGGTCGAAGAGGCCGAGGAACCGAAGGAACTTCCCGCACCGGGGGTCCGCTTTGTAGTCGAGCCCTCCGACGAGATAATCGATTTGGGAGACCAGGGCATCGATCTTGGCAGCCGCGATCTGAGGTTACCCGACATTGAGGGGGGTCGGAGACCTCCACTTTCGGGCAGCAACGGTCGGAGTGAACGGTCACATTTCATTGCTCAGCCCAATACTCAGCAGGGCGCTTTATTCTTTCCGCTTCCCTACAATGATGAGCAGGAGGAGATAATCCACCGGCTTGAGGTCGAGGATAGTCCGGGCGTCAAAGTACAAGGCCCTCCCGGTACGGGCAAGACGCATACGATTGCGAATATCATCTCACATTTTCTCGCCACGCGACGACGGGTGCTTGTTACGGCTAAAACGCCTGAGGCCCTGAGGGCGCTCCAGGAAAAGATCCCGGAAGGAATCCGGGATCTCGCCATTTCTGTCATTCACAATGACCGCGAGGGCGCGCGACAATTACAGCATGCGGTTCAAATTCTTGCTGATGAGGCAAAGTCAATCGATGTGCGGCTCGTAACCGAGCAGATCCGAGACAGACAGGCTTGGCTGGAGGATGTACGCGATCGTATCAATGAGATTGAACGACAGTTGCAGCATCATGCCGAGCGGCACCTCGCTCACCTTGTCTATGAGGGCCACGAAGTCAATCCGATGGAGTTGGCGCGTTTGGTCGGTGAACAGCGGGGACAACATCGCTGGTTCCCCGATGATCTCACTTTTGACCAGTGCTACGAACCACAGTTCACGGCTGCCGAGATCGGCGAGGTCAAAGCTCTGCGTCGGCTCCTGTCGGCTGACCTCGTCTATGACACCGATACGTTACCCGATCCAAGCATCCTTCCGGATCTCGCTCGCGTCATTGCCGCTCATGGCGAGCTTGGACGCATCGACGAGTTGGAGACTGCCACCAAGTCAGGCGCTATTCCTTATATGCAACCCGATTTGCAGACTGCCCGGTCTCTCCGAGACTGGGTGCTCGGATTTGCTGATTTCATGCAGGAAGTCGAAAAAGAGCCGTGGTTGCTCGAAGTCTACCACCTCCTGCTTGGATTGAAGCGGCTCGATCCGGCGCCGCTAACAGCCCTCACAGAAGCTCTGGTCGTCTGGGTCGAGATCCACCGCCAAGGGCACGAATACGAATTACAGGCGGTGTTCTGCGACTACGTCCAGGATCTTGCGCTGGACAAGGCTTTGGAGGATTTGGCGTCTGGTCGGAGGCCCTTCGGCATTTTTTCGATGTTCAAAGGTGGGCTGAAAGCGAAGGTCGACAACACGGCTCTCGAAGGCAGACGCCCATCTAGTCCGGACGACTGGGAAATCATCCGACGATACCGTTCATGGCAACAGGAGGCACACCGCTTCGTTGGGCGCTGGAGCGGCATTGCCCGGGCCATCGAGGCACCGGTCCTTCCAACAGAGTGGGAGCAGGCACGCTCGGAACTCCTTAGACTAGGTCGCCTCGTTGAGCGACTGTATGGGTTACACAGCGATGTCGACGTATACCGGCAGGCAATACTTACCTTATTCCCCTACGGGATCGATGCTGACGAGGTGCTCCATCACGGACGGTGCGCCAAGATCCTTGAGGCGCTCAACGCCCATCTGGAGAAGGCCGGATTAACGGAGGCGATCGATCTGCGCTCTAAGCTGGGCGCAATCAGCGGCAAGAAGCGCTTACCGTTTCATACCGCACTGTGCGCCTTCTGCCGGAACCTCGGCAGTGCTGAAGTGGCTCAGCGCGAGATTGCAGAAGCATGGCAGCAAATTGTTGTCGAGGCACAGCGGCTCGATAGCCTCCGGGCGAGTTTTGCTCGCCTGAACGATATCACAGCAATCATCGCCACCTCGGGTGCGCCTAACTGGGCCAAGAACCTCCGTGATGGCGTGGTCGTCAACGACGATCCCTGGACCCCCGCGACCTGGCAAGCCGCCTGGGAGTGGGCACGAGCTGACGGTCACCTGAAATCGCTAGGAGATCAAGAATTAATCCGGAGCCTGTCCGACGCTCGGGCGAGCGCGGAAGTTGAGCAACGCAAGCTGTTTGCTGACATCGTAAGGCTGCGGACGTTTCTCGGAATGAAGAACAGTCTAAGTCAGAGAGTCGAGGCAGCGCTTGCAAAATTCACTGTCGCAATAGCACGGCTCGGGAAGGGAACCGGAAAGTCCGCTGGGCGATTCCGCCGGATGATCCAAGAGGCGGCACTCGATGCGGCACGGGCAGTGCCCTGTTGGATCCTCCCGGAATGGCGGGTTGCGGAGCAATTACCAGCCGAACTGGGGAGCTTCGATCTGGTCGTCATTGACGAAGCGTCGCAATCCGACATAACCGCTCTTCCGGCAATCCTGCGAGGGAAGAAGGTGCTGATCGTCGGCGATGATAAACAAGTGTCGCCGACCCCGGTCGGGATCGAGGATCGAAAAGTCCTCCAGCTCAGAACGACTTTTCTCAACGGCAACCCGTTCGCGAATCAGTTGGATCCGGCCACGTCGCTCTATGACTTGGCGGGCATGGTCTATGCGGGAAGAACGATCATGCTCCGAGAGCATTTCCGATGCGTGGAGCCGATCATCAACTTCTCGTCACGCTTTTATCCGAAGCCCCTAATCCCACTACGGCTGCCCACTGCATCTGAGCGCCTCGATCCCCCCTTGATCGATGTGTATGTGCCGCACGGGAGGCGGGTCAGAGAGGTAAACGAGGCGGAAGTCGACGTGATCGTCACGGCGATCGCAAAGATGGTCGCTGACCCGGCGTTCGAAGGCCGCAGCATCGGCGTGATCTCTCTCATCGGGAACGCTCAAGCAAACAGAATCTACACCCGGCTTATTTCAGAACTTGGAGCGGAGGTCATCGAGAAGCACAGGATCATGTGTGGGAACGCGGCCACATTTCAGGGCCAAGAGCGCGACATCGTATTTCTTTCGATGGTTGCCTGCCCTGAAACCGCGGTGGCGCAAACCTCGCGAGTATTTGAGCAGCGCTTCAACGTAGCGGCCTCTCGCGCACGCGACCGACTCGTTCTTGTCCGCTCGGTCGCTGCCAGTGATCTCAGGCCCGGCGACCTCAAACTCGCTCTCATCGAGCACTTCCGCTCACCCATGGAGGAGGGCAACCTAATCAAGCCGAACGCGGTTCTGGACGCCTGCGAATCTGATTTTGAGCGCGAGTTCGGCCAATGTTTGCTCGATCTCGGTTACCGCATCCGTCCGCAGGTTCAGGTCGGGGGGTATGCGATCGACTTTGTCGTTGAGGGTTCCGATGATCGAAGGCTGGCGGTTGAATTGGACGGGGACAAATATCACGGGCCTAGTCGATGGGCCGACGATGTAAGGCGGCAGAGGGCGCTTGAGCGGCTAGGTTGGACTTTTTGGCGCTGCTGGGGCTCTGCGTGGGTATCCGACCAAGAAGGAAGCATAACGGACCTTAGGACTACGCTCGGGCGTCTTGGCATTGAACCCATTGGCATGGGCGAGACAGGTGGGGTCTTCACTGAGCACATCGAGGTGCGGGCGGTTGCGCCGGCTGAGCCAGTGATTGAAGAGAGTTTTACAGTTGACCAGACCTCGGCGCAGCCTGCTTTTCAATTCGGTCAAGCGGTAGCGAAAAGGAGCTTGTCACGCCGTGATCGCTCGATTGTGCAGCAGGAGCTCCTTCCGGGTTTCTCAGCGTCCCAGTCCGACGGACCTGCTCCCGTCACCACCGGGCCAATCGTTGAGCCGGCAACCGAGGACGCATCATCTCGATCGCGTGCTGAACTAGCTTCCGAGCCAGTGATTGATCAACATGTGGAAGACTCAGGCGTCATCTTTGCAGATCTGGATAGCATCGTTGTCGAAGTCGGGGATCTCGTTTTTCTACGCTACGACGATCAACCGGACCGGAGTCTCAGCGTCCGGCTGAGCGACAATGAGAATAATCCCCGCGATGGGATTGTACATCTGCGTCAGCCGTTGGGGGCCGCAATTCTCGGAGCGTCTCTGGACGAACAGGTGACGATAAAGATTGGTGATCGCACCCGGACTGCTGTGATCGAGAAAATCGAGAAGCTCCGACCTGTAGCACCACTGGCAGCCGAGTAAACGAAAATCCTGCGCCTCCGGAGCGGTTTATAGCGTGCGCGGGTGGGCCTGCCCATAATTGCCACGCTCGGTGGTCAACGGCTCAGAGCAGCGGTGCCAACTGCTCCAACTGAAATGCCCAAATGCTCACGTTCGTTAAGTGGGAGCGGCGTCGCGCCGGAATGACCCATGGATCACAACCGGAAAGCGCCACGCAACCAAAGTACAAAGTGAGCAACTTGAGCGACACCACGACAGCTTCAATTGCCGCTCTCATCTCAAAATTGGCGACTGTCGCCGTTTCTGCTTTGGAAAGGCGAGTGGGCCCGCGGCTGTTGACGTTTTGTGCGGTCGAGACCAGCGTGATATTGGCGGTGTTGGCTGGAGCACGGCAGGGACCTCTCCCGTGCACCGACGGCCGGTCAGATTGCGGGCCTGGTTGGCGATCCATTCGCGGGCGCGGGAGAGCAGGCTACGGGGGAGGTTTCGCCCGAGTTCGAGGAACACATCGTCGGGCAGATTGGTCAGAGCGATGATGAGATCATCGAGCAGCTCGGCGGCGTTGTCGCGGCTCTCTGCCGGCTCGGGCGAGCTGCCGGGGCGAGGGGCGTGCACGCTGCGTCGCCGCTCCTGATTTCATCGACGGTGAGCTGACCGGACGCCAGTGCGAGCTCGCCCCAGCGGCGCAAGGCGGACCAGAATTCGTTGCGGTGTTGTGTTGAGCAGAAGCGCTGGGGAGCCGCCCCGGTGGCCCTGGAAGGGGTGTCCGCACCACATGCAGGTGCTGTCGCCGGGTGGTGTTACCGTTGCCTCGACGGGCGGGCTCCACGGCGCGGGTCGACACAGCGGGTGGCGGGAACGTGGGGGTGGTCTGCGGTCCGCTCATGGCGGGCGGTGTCTCGACCATGGTGTCGCGTCGTCGCGACCGCTGCGGGTTCTGGCAGAGGTTCCGCAGACGGGGCTTGCGGCAAACCCGAGGCGGCGAGCGCAGCAGGGCGGTCATGGTCGCGAGCGAGGACGCCGCGCAGCCACCCGTCCCCGTAACGCTCGGATTTGGGGGCTAGAACCGCCCCGAGGAACGGCGCAAACAGCACCGGCATGCTCAGCGGGGGATCCAGCGTGATGGCAATCAGTACCCAAGGCTCGCGTTCGAGAACCGCCTCCTCCCCGCCGCCGCCGAGGGCCATCTCCAGGTCATCGGTGAGCAGCATGATGGGGATGGGCCGGTGGCGCACTAGGTATTCGCTGCTGACATCGTTGACTTGGCGTCCGGTGTCTGGGTGGTAGACGCACTATGCCTTGTGGACCATCATGAAACGATGCTGCAGCGCCTCGCCTCGTCGTCGAACCTGCCGAGCCGGCGACCGCGGTCATGTAGCTGTCGACGGCCTGGCGCAACCGGGATCTCCGGCCGCCGCCATAGGTTGCCGGGATGCACCACAAGCTGACCGACGAGGAGACCGCGGTGCTGATCACCGCGCGCGATGCGATCGTCCACAACGACTGCTACCCGCTGTCGCCGCGCATCCGGACACCTGCGCGCGATCCTTCTCAAGCTTCGACCGGAGCCGCCCCAGCCCGGCACCACCGTCGCCGCCCAATGTCTACGCCTCGCCGATCAAGCACAATCACCGGAGGCGTGAATGAAATGAACCCTATCACGGCCCCCGCTGACCTTGGGAGGCGTTGCGGCGGCGCGCGTCCGACTGATCGTCTGGTGCAAGGAGTGCCAGCACCAGGTCGAGCCCGACCCGGCCGAGATGGCCGAGCGTTACGGGGCCGATACCACGGTACCGGAGTGGCAAAAGCGGCTGGTCTGCGGCAACTGTCGCAGCCGACAGGTCGACTTCTCGCGACCGGCGCGAAGCGCTGCCACCTGATGGCGCTTCCTCGGCTTCAGCCGATCATCCCGACCTTAAGAAAAGAGCCGTTCGACGATCCCGGCTGGCTGTTCGACGGCAGGTATGGGTTCCCGGCGCTGTGCTATGTCGAGCGGGGGCGCGCCCGCTTTGTCTCGCGCAACGGGAAATCGCTCGACCGTTTCGCCGCACTCCGCGCCGAGGTTGCGGCCGAGCTCGCGGTCGACGAGGCGGTGCTCGACGGCGAGGTGATCGAGGCCGACGCGACCGGCCGGCCGCAGTTCTACGATCTGCTCTGGCAAACGGTGCGGATCTGCGCGCTTTGCCGCTGGGCGAGCGGCGGTCGGCGCTGCGGGGCATCCTGCCGGCGCAGCCTCGCCGGCGATCACCGAAGCGGCGTCGGTCGAGGGTCGGCGGTGCGAGTTCTTCGATTGGATGTGCGCGCACGATCTCGAGGGATTGTGGCCAAGCGGCTGGCTGATCCCTATGGCCCATGCACGCGGTGGCTCAATCAAGAATCCCGACTACACGCAGGGAGCGCGAGGCATCTTGCTGGTCGCCCCCTGCATCGCGAATGCAAGCGATGCACATTTACGGCGAGTTCATAGGGGGCAGGCGAGGCGGCGGGGGCAGCACGATCGACGTCTAGCGCTACACCGGCAAGAGCCGCTGAGCGCCGGAACTCCACCTGACGACTGGGTGCGGCGAGTTGGCGCAATCCGCCGATTTTTAAGGGAGCGATCTGCTACCCCAGGCGCTACCCAAGCCGCGAAAACCGCCTCCGACCGGCCATGTTGTTTCTCGTAAGTCTTTGAGAATATTGGCGCGCCCGAGAGGAGTCGAACCCCTAACCCCCAGATCCGTAGTCTGGTGCTCTATCCAATTGAGCTACGGGCGCGTGCCCAGAAGCGGGCCGGCTCCAAGGGCGGCAACAACTACTCCACCGGCCCCTGACAAGCAAGGCGGATCCCGAACGCCTGAGCGAAGTGGAGATCGGGCTCGCCGGCGACCTTCGACCCGAGCAAGATATGGGCATGATCTTCCAACCGTCTACCGTGGGCGAGATCCCAGCGGATGACCCGGCGACCCGGCCTTCAGTCACGTTGCTGCCCGGGCGACACAAGCGAGCCGAGGGCGGCCATCCGTGGATCTATTCAAACGAGGTGCGGATGGACGTGGCGGCGAAGGCGCTGCCACCCGGCACACTTGTCACCGTGCGGCGTCTGGATGACAACGCCCTCGGGGTGGCGATGTTCAACCCCCACAGCCTCGTCGCTGCCCGGCTCCTGGATCGCGACGCCAACCGGGCTATCGGCCGCCGCTTCTTCGCGCGTCGGCTCGAGCGTGCGCTGCGGCTGCGCGACCGGCTCTTCGAGCTGCCCTATTATCGCTTGGTTCACGCTGAAGCCGACGGGTTGCCCGGTCTCGTCGTCGACCGCTTTGCCGGCGTCCTCGTCGTGCAATTCAATGCCGCCGGTATCGCCCGATGTGAGCCGCTGGTCCTCGAGACGCTCGATGCGCTCTTGGCGCCCGAGGCCATTGTGCTGCGCAACGACGGCCCGGCGCGCGTGCTCGAAGGGTTGATGCCCGAGGCGCGAGTGGCGAAGGGGACCATAGGCGGACCCGTTGTCGTCCGCGAGAACGGCGCCGAGTTCCTGGCCGATCCGCTCGGGGGACAAAAGACCGGGTGGTTCTTCGACCAGCGCGACAACCGCCGGTTTGTGGCGGCGCTGGCGCACGACGCGCGTGTCCTCGACCTCTATTGCTTCAACGGCGCCTTCTCGGTGCAGGCGGCGTGCGCCGGCGCCGCCGCAGTGCTCGGCATCGACCGTTCCGAGCCGGCGCTCAAACTTTCGGCCGAGGCCGCGGCCCTCAACCGGGTCGGCGAAACCTGCAGTTTTCACCGCGGCGAGGCTTTTGGCGAAGCCGCCCGGCTCGCCGCTGCCGGCGAGCGCTTCGATATTGTCATCGCCGATCCCCCCGCTTTCGCGAAGTCGCGTAAGGATGTCCCCGCCGCACTGCGCGGCTATCGCAAGCTCACGCGCCTCTCCGCCTCGGTGACTGCCTCCGGGGGAATACTGTTTCTCGCCTGCTGCTCGCACAATGTGGCAGAGGCGGAGTTTGCCGAGGCGGTACGGCGCGGCCTGGGCGACGCCGGGCGCGGCGCGCGCATCCTGCGGATCGCCGGGGCCGACGCCGATCATCCGATCCATCCGGCCTTGCCCGAGACCGCCTATCTCAAGGCAATGACATTGGCGCTCGACTGAGCTCGTGAGCGGGGGTGGGCAGGGTCAAGCGAAAGACCGTGCCGCTACCGGTGCTCGAGACGAGCGTCAGCTCGCCGCCATGCGCCCGCATCAATTCGCGGGCGATCGCCAGCCCGAGCCCGCTGCCGCCGGGCCGGGCCGAACCGAAGAAGGGGCGGAACAAATTGTTCCGTGCCTTTGGCGGCAACCCCGGGCCGTCATCGACGATCTCGATCGCGATGACCTCGTTCTCGCGCGCTCCCGCGCAACGCAGCCGGTGTGCGCCGGCCTCGACCGCGTTGCGCGCGAGGTTCAGCAGCACGCGGTAAAGCTGGTCGCGATCGGCCTCGACCGTGAGCTCGGGCGGGATCGCGCAGTCGATCGTCAGGCCGTCGCCGGAAAGCCCGAGACCCGGGCCGATCTCGTCGATCAGCGAGGCGATCGAGAACCGGCTCGGCGCCAATGGCGGCGCTCCCTCGCGCGAAAAGTCGAGGGTGCGCGTACACAGCGCGACAGCGCGATCAATCGCGTCGAGAAGGCGGGGCGCCACGCGACGCACCTCCGGCGCCGCACTGGCGGTCAGCCCGTCGGTGACGAGGCGTGCGGTCGCCAGGATGTTGCGCAGATCGTGGTTGATCTTGGTCACCGCAGTGCCCAGCGCCGCCAGCCGCGCGTGCTGCCCGAGCGCTTGGCGTACGGTCTTTTGCAGCACTCCCAACTCGCGCTCGGCGACGCCGATCTCGTCCTTTCTTCCGCTCACCGCAATCATTCGCGAGGCATCCTCCGGATCCTCGCGAAAATTCATCATGCTCGCGGTTATCCGCCGCATCGGCCGCACCAGCAGCCACTGCAGGCTGAGATAGACGAGTGCCGCGGTGACCAGCGAGATCACCACTGACAGCTCGAGGATCCGGATACCGAAATCCCACATCTCGCCCCGCAGAGGCGCTTCATCGAGCAGCACCTCCACCGTCTCCGCGCGGTCGGTCGCCGACGGGCCGAGCACCCGCAGCACACGATTGCCATTGCCGAGCAAGGCGCGGAACGAGCCCCTTATGGCAAGAAGGATGTCGGGATGAGTGAGGTTGATCGTGATATCGGGTTGCGGAGGGTTGCTGCTATCGAGCCTCAAGACGGTGCCATCGCGGCGATGGAGGGCGACACCTCGCGCGCCGACCTGGGCGAGGAGCTTGTCCGTGAGACCCTGCTGGAGCTCACCGGTCGCGCTCACCTCGAGGGCCATTATTGCGATGTGCCCGGCGGCCAGCAGATTTTCGAAATAGGTCATGCGGAAGCGGGCGACCGACGGCACGAAGATCAGCACCTCGCTCACCATCACGAAGAAGATGGTGAGGACCAGAAGACGGGCCGACAAGCTCCTCAACAGCACGATCTCGCTCGCTTCAACCGAACCGCGCCAGCAGCCGGACGAGGCGCCGGGTGCGCGCGGAGAACAAGGTCGGAGTATAATAGCTTCCGGCCGCTCGTTTGCTCGCCTCGCTGCGCGTCGGGTAGGGCACGATCAGATTGGCCAGGGCGCCGATCTTGAGCTTTTGCGAGATCGCCAGCGCCCAAGGAAGGATCAGATCACCGGCCCCGGAGCCGAGGATCGAGGCGCCGAGTATGCGGCCATTGTCGCGGGTGATGACCTTGACCATGCCCTCGGTCTCGCGCTCGGTTTGTGCCCGGTCGTTCTCGACAAAGCGCCAACGCAGCACCCGCGGAGCCTCCTCGATGTCGCGCGAGGCGGCTTCGGTCAACCCGACCTGGGCGAGTTCCGGATCGGTATAGGTGACCCAGGGCAGAGCCCGATAGTCGACTTTGGCCGGGATCCGGAAGAGCGCGTTCCGGATTACGATCCCGGCGTGATAGAGGGCGACGTGGGTGAATTGCGGCCCGCCGGCGACATCGCCGATGGCAAAGACGCGGCGGTTTGTCGTGCGCAGTCGCGCGTCGACGGTGATACCTTCCGCCGTCGAAGCGATGCCGGCGGCCGCGAGATCGAGCGGCTCGACGGTCGGGCGCCGCCCCGCGGCGATCAGCAGATGAGATCCGGAAATCTGCTCGCCGCTTTCGAGGCGGACGCGGATGATCCGACCTTCGCGCTCAACCCCGGCAATCTCCACCCCGGGACGGACGACAATGCCCTCGGACGAGAGCCGCTCGGCGAGGATGGCGCTGAGTTCGGGATCGTCGCGGGGCAGCAGCGGTCCGACATCGAGCACCGTGACCCGCGCGCCCAGCCGGCGATGCGCCTGGGCCATCTCGATGCCAATGGGGCCACCGCCGATCACGATCAGGTGCTCGGGTAATTGGCGGTTGGCAAAGACCGATTCATTGGTCAGATAGGGGACCTCGTCGAGCCCGCGGATCGGCGGTATCGCCGGCTGCGAGCCGGTCGCGATGACGACCCGTCGCGGGCGAATTTCGACATCTCCTGCGCGCACCGCGCGGGGGCTTGTAAAGCGGGCCTCGGCGCGCACTACCCGAACGCCGAGACCTTCGAACCGCTCCACCGAATCATTCGGCGCAATCTCAGCGATCACCCTCTGGACACTGTCGGCGACCGCGGCGAAATCGATACGCGGGCAACCATAGGCGATGCCGAGCGCCGTCCCACGCCGCCAGAGGTCCGCGATGCGCGCCGCGGCAAGCAGTGATTTCGACGGCACACACCCAAAGTTCAGGCAATCGCCGCCCATCGCACCGCGCTCAACCAGCACAACTTCGGCACCCATCTGCGCCGCACCGGCAGCAACCGCGAGCCCGCCCGACCCGGCGCCGATGACGCAAAGGTCGGGCGTGAAAGACCGGGTCATGCGGGCCTTTTGGTGCGCCAGCGCTTATACCCGACCGGGATCAGCGCCAGCACGACAAGCCCGATGATCGGGCCGAGCACGCTCGGCCTCAGCAGGACCCCGAGACCGGGCTCCCCGACGAAATTGCCGAGGCCGTTCCCGAAGCTGGCATAGACGAAGGCACCCGGGATGATCCCGAGAAAGGTGGCCAAGATAAAAGTCGACAACCTGACGCCGACCAATGCCGGAACGAGATTGACCAGCCAGAACGGGAAGATGAAGACCAGCCTCAAGACCAGCAGGTAACTGAACGCGTCGGCGCGAAACCCCGCTTCGAGCTTGCCGACCAGCGGTCCCGCGCGCCGTGCCAGCCCGCCGAGGCCGGCGCGGGTCGCGAGAAAAATCCCGGTGGCACCCAATGTCGCGCCGAGGATGGCGCACAAGGTGCCAAGCCATGTCCCGAACAGAAACCCGCCGGCGATGGTCATCACCGCGCTGCCGGGAACCGACAGCGCGACCAAGAGGGCGTAGACCGCGATATAGAGAAGGGCCGCGACAAAACCCCAACGCTGAACAAGGCCGGAGAGCCAATCGCGGTTCTCGGCAAGGGCAGCGAAGCTCAGATAATGGTGGCCTCCGACGGCGACGAAGGCAATCCCCGCGGCGACAAGGAGGCCGAGCGGTACCAGGCGTCGCGCAGATATCCCGTGTTGCGGCGTGGTCTCGTAGGGCATCGAAATCATGCACAACCTAAACGGCGATCGATGCTAGCGCGTCGCGGGCGGCCAGGCAGTCACCTTCGTGTGAGGCTGGCCAAGACGGGACTCGGTATCGCTAAAGCTGCTCTGCCCGATTCCGCTGTCGACAGCGGAAAAACGCATTTTCGTCCTCGAAAATTGCCGCGCCGTCGCCGGAAATCTAATTGTAATGAATGTCTTGAGACCATTTTGGCCATGCCCGGCGGCAGCGGAAATCGAGCACCTTTTTTCATGATTGGCAGCGGCCCGGCAGGGGAACTCAATCGCGTCTTTAGAGCTTGCGTAATTCGGCATGAATAGCATCCTTTAAATTGATAAAATAGCATTCCTGCCGTATGTAGGAGCAAGCTCGGCCGCCTCAAGGGGTGGCCGGAAGCACCAGCATTACAGGAAAGCGAAGAGGCAACATGTCCGAGGCGAAGCGAGACTACAAGATCGGCTACGGCAAGCCGCCAGTCGGGCAACCCGCGCGGCCCGCGCCGCAAGGATTTGTCGGCGCTGTTGATCGCCGCGCTGAACGGTCTACGTCACGATCGACGGCAAGCGGCGCAAGATCACCAAGCGCGAGGCGATCGTCACCCAGATGGTCAACAAATCGGCCAAGGCCGATCTGCGTGCGATCAAGATGCTCTTCGACATGATGAAGGAGGTCAAGCAGAAGGCCGGCGCGGCACCGCCCGAGCCACCGAAATTGACGGCGACCGACAGAGAGGTTGTCGAGCTGTTCATCGCGCGCTTGCGGCGCCAGATCGCAGCAGAGGCAGCCGAGGCGGCGGCGGCCGCTGCTGCCGAACAGCTCGGTTGACCATGCCGGCCCCGACCGTCGCCTGGGACACGGCTCTGGGCGAGTGCGCGGCAACTCTCCGCGACGATTTTGCGAGCTTCGCGACGCGCTGTTTCCGCGAGCTCAACCCGCGCACCCGGTTCATCACGAACTGGCATGTCGAGCTCATTGCGGGAAAGCTCGCCGCGGTGCGCGAGGGCCGGAACCGCCGGTTGTTGATCATCAGCGTGCCGCCGCGCCATCTGAAGTCGCACCTGGCCTCGATCGCCTTTCCGGCCTGGTGCCTGGGCCATGATCCGAGCGCGCAGATCCTCTGCGTCAGTTACGCGCAGGACCTCGCCGACAAATTGTCGCGCGACTGCCGGCATATCGTCGCCGCCGACTGGTAACCAGCAGCTCTTCCCGACCCGTCTCTCGCCGCGGCATCAGGCGGTGCCCGAGTTCGAGACCACGGCGCAGGGGTGCCGGATCGCCACCTCGGTCGGCGGCGTCCTGACCGGGCGGGGTGCCGACATCATCGTCATCGACGACCCGCTGAAGCCCGAAGAGGCCTCGTCGCAAAACCCAACGCCAGGCAGCCAACGAGTGGTACGACCACACCCTCCACAGCCGGCTCAACGACGAGCTCTCGGGTGCCATCGTCCTGATCACGCACCGGCCGCACGAGAGCCTGCCCTCGGGCGTGACCCGAGGGATGACCTCGCCGGTCACGTCATGGCACAGGAGCCGTGGGAGGTCGTGCGTCTCCCGGCGATCGCCGACGACGATGAGCTGCACCAGGTCGAGACGATGTTCGGGCGGCAATCCTTCGGCCGCAAATCAGGAGAGGCCTTGCATCCCGAGCGCGAGCCGCCCGAAATGCTCGAGCAGATCCGCCGCACGCTCGGTGAGTACAATTTCGCCGGCCATACCAGCAGGCGCCGTCGCCGCACAGCGGCGGCATGGTCAAGGCGGCGTGGTTCAGGAATTACGCACCGAGCGAACGGCCCGAGAAATTCGATCGCATCGTGCAGAGCTGGGACACCGCCAACAAGGCGAGCGAGCTCAGCGACTTCAGCGTGTGCACCACCTGGGGGATCAAGGGCAAGGACCTTTATCTCTTACACGTGCTGCGCAAGCGCATGGAATATCCGGAGCTGAAGCGCGCGGTGCGCGAGCAATGCGAGGCCTTCGATGACAAGGCCTCCGGGACCCAGCTGATCCAGGAATTGATCGAGCAGGGATTGCACGCTGTCACTCGCTACCAGCCGCAGTCGGACAAGATCATGCGCATGCACGCCCAGACCGCGATGATGGAGAACGGCTTCGTCCATCTGCCCAAGGAGGCGGCATGGCTCGCCGAATACCTGCACGAGCTGACGGTGTTTCCGAACGACAAGCACGACGACCAGGTCGACTCGACGGCGCAGCTGCTCGACTGGTTCAAGCAGGCTGCGAGCGGCCCCACCTCCAACGCCGGGATCTGGTATTATTACAAGCAACTTGCCGAGCAGGCGCGTGCGCAGCCGGCGCGGCTCGAGCCGTTATCGGTAATGGCGAAGCGACTGGGCCTCCTCCGCTGGCGACCCCGGGGCCGAAACACGACGCTATAGCAGGCAGGGTGGGTGCGGGCCGCGCCGCGCGATTTGCCGGAATAGGTCACGGGTTCTTGCGTGCGCCCAATGCGATCCGATGGCTTGCCTCCTGGCCGAGGAATCGTAGGGAGTGTGAGGTAGTTCACACTTAGTTCGGTAGCTTTGCACTTAACGTTATGGTGTCATAAAGGAAAAGCTGCGGGAGGATCCGTTGCCTGAAAATGGCACGATGCGATCTGCAGATCGATGTTGGTTCGTGCCGCCAGCGCCGGCCGTCTCCACATCTGCGCGGCGGCAGGGCGGCGCCGACCCTTGGACGCGAAGTGCACATTCCGGAAAGCAGGGGTGACCAAATGAATTTCGAACAGAACCTTTTCATCAGTTACGCCCACATCGACGATCAGCCACTGACGCCGGGCGAGAAGGGCTGGATCACGCGGTTTCATGCGACCCTGAAGGCCATTTGAGCATGCGCATGGGCCGCGAGGCGAAGATTTGGAGAGACGAGAAACTGCAAGGCAACGATGTTTTTTCGAACGAGATCGTCGCCCAGTTCAAGCAGTCCGCCGTTCTCGTTTCCGTAGTGACATCTCGCTATCTCAATTCGGAGTGGTGCACGCGCGAAGCCCGCGAATTTTGTGAGAGTGCGCAGCAGACCGGGGGGCTGGTGGTCGGCAACAAATCGCGGGTGTTTAAGGTGATCAAGACCCCGGTTGACACCCAGGAGTCGCTCCCGGTTTCCATGCAGGAAATTCTTGGCTACGAGTTTTTTTCCGTCAAGGACGGGGTGCCGCTCGAATTCGATCCTGCCTATGGGCAAGAGTATGCTCAGCTTTACAACCAGAACATTGCAAAACTGGCCTGGGAGGTTGCGCAACTGCTCAAGACAATGGAGGCTGAGGGGAGCGCGAGCGACAGCAGCGGCAAGAATGTTCATAATGAGCCGCAGACGCCCAGCAAGCCGGCCGTGTATCTTGCCGAATGCAGCTACGACCGGAAACAGGCGAGGGAGCTCATCGAAGGGGGAGCTGAAACGCCTTGGTTATCCAGTCCTTCCGGACAAACGATTGCCGCAGGATGAGGCGGAATACGTTGCGGCCGTGGAGACCTTTCTGACGCGCTGCGCGCTCTCGATCCATCTCGTCGGCGAGAAATATGGCATCGTACCCGATGGCCCCACCGATAAGTCGGCCAGCATCCTCCAAAACGAACTGGCCGTCGCGCGTTGTCATAGCGGCGGCCTCAAGCGGCTGATTTGGCTGCCGCAGGGAACCCGCTCGGAGCACGCGCCCCAGCAGGCGTTTATCGAGGCGCTGCACCAGGACGCACAAGCTCAGTTCGGCGCAGACCTGATCGCGGGAGACATCGAGGAGCTGAGAGCCGCAATCCACGCCACCATGCGGAAGATCGAGGAACCAGAAGCGAAGCAACTGGAACGCGACCCCGTGGAGGAGCGGGCCGCCGACGGAGAAAGTACAAAGCTAATCTATTTTATATGTGACGAGAAAGACCGGAAAGCCAGCGTTCCGGTGCGCAGGTTGTGCAAACAACTAGGGTATGAGGTCGCCCTCCCGGCCTTCGAGGGCGACGCCTCCCAGGTTCGGAAGACCAACCAGCAACTCCTGGCCAGTTGCGATTCCGTCTTCGTCTTTTATGGAGCCGGGGACGAGGCATGGAAACGCACCATCGACAGCGAACTCAAGAAGATGGCGGGCTACCGGGGCGGAAAGCCCCTAACCGCCAGGTGCATTTACCTGGCCGAGCCAAGAACGAGCGATAAGGAAGACCTGATCGACATGGAGGAGCCCGGTCTGATCGACGGATTGGGCGGCTTTGCGGAGGAGGCGGTGGCCAAATCGATGCAGGCCGTGACCGCAGCCGGAGCGATCTCATGAGCGCCGCCGTGGCCGGCCTACAAACGAACCCCTTTCCGGGCCTGCGGCCCTTCAGGGAGGATGAGGAGCACCTGTTTTTTGGCCGGGAGAACCAGATCGACGCCATGGTCGACAAGCTGGCAGAGACCCACTTCCTGGCCGTCATCGGCACATCGGGGAGCGGCAAATCCTCGCTCGTTAACTGCGGGCTACGCCCTGCCCTTCGCCAAGGCTTGATGGCCCGGGCCGGCACGGCCTGGCGCATGGCGCAGTTTCGTCCCGGCAATGATCCGATCGGCGCGATGGCGCGCGCGCTGGCGCGGGATGGCGTGCTGTTTCATGAGGATGCGGCGGCTGGCCTGACGTTGGCCGAGATTATCGAAACCACCTTGCGCATGAGCAAGCTGGGACTGATCGACATCTGCGAGCAGGCGGCGTTGGACAAGGGCGTCAACCTGCTGGTGGTGGTGGATCAATTCGAAGAACTCTTTCGCTACCGTCAATTGGGAACCGCCGGGCGCGGGGGCGACCAACGGATCAGTGAGGAAGCCGCTGCATTCGTGAACCTGCTGCTGGAGGTCGGGGAGCGGGCGGTCGGCCAAATCTTTATCGTCGTGACGATGCGCTCGGACTTTCTCGGCGACTGCACGCAGTTTCCCGGCTTGGCCGAGGCCATCAACGCGGGGCAGTACCTGGTGCCGCGGATGACCCGCGACGAGCGCCGCGCGGCAATCGAGGGCCCCATCCGGGTGGGGCGCGCGGAGATCGCGCCGGTCTTGCTGACGCGCCTGGTCAATGATGTCGGCGACAACCCGGATCAGCTGTCGATCCTGCAGCACGCCCTGAACCGCACCTGGGCGCGTTGGCAGGACCAGAGCGGGGGCAATGGGCCATTGGACCTGGCGCATTATGAGGCCATCGGCACGATGGCCCATGCCCTGGACCAGCATGCCGAGCAAGCCTATGCGGAACTAGGCGCCACGCGGCAGCAGCAAATCTGCGAAAAGCTCTTCAAGGCGCTCACCGACAAAGCGACGGACCCGCGCGGTGTGCGACGCCCAACCACCTTGGGCGAGCTGCGCGTCCTGACCGACGCGACGGCAGTGGAGGTCGCCGAAGTGATCGCCGTGTTCCGCGATCCAAGCCGTTCTTTTTTGATGCCTCCGGCCGGGGAAGCGCTCGAGGCGGAGACGGTGATCGACATCTCGCACGAGAGCCTGATGCGGGTGTGGCAGCGACTCATCAAATGGGCCGATGAGGAAGCCCAGTCGGCACGGATCTACCGCCGCCTGGCCGACACGGCAGACCTGCATGCGGCGGGCAACGCGAGCCTGTGGCGCGACCCGGAACTGCAACTGGCGCTCGATTGGCGCGAGAAAAACCAACCGAACGAGACTTGGGCCTCGCGCTACCATCCTGGGTTTGCGGCGGCCACGCGTTTCCTAACGGAGAGCAGCGCGGCGCGCGAGGCCGAGCGGGCCGAACGACAGCAGCAGCGCCAGCGGGAACGCGAGGCCCAACAGGAGAAGGCCGAGGCTCAGGCCAGATACGCCCGGCGCATGCGCCGGGCGGCCTTTATCAGCAGCGCACTCGCCGGGGTGGCTGTGGTTTTCTGTTTGGTCGCCGTGGGCTTCGGTGTGTGGGCTTATAAGGCTTCCAACATTGCCGAAGCGAATAAAGAGGAAGCCCAGACCTACTTATACGAAACGCAGATCACGCAGTCGCGTTCGCTCGTGAGTGCGGCCGAGAAAGATCCAAGTGATCAGTCAACGAGAATCCTGCTGGCCCTCGAAGCGTTGCCGGATGTTAAGGAGAAGATCGAACGGCCCGTCGTTTTCGAAGCGCAAGAAAGCGTAATCGAGGGAATTAATAACCTGCGCGAGCTGGCCGTGGTCTCGGCCCACACCGGTGCCGTCTGGGCAGTGGCGGTGTCGAGGGACGGCGCCCGCATCGTCACCGGCTCAGGCGACAAAACCGCGCGGGTGTGGGACGCCCAGACCGAGACCGAGCTGCTTCAGCTGAAGGGCCACACCGATGGCGTCTGGGCAGCGGCGGTGACGCCGGACGGCGCCCGCGTTGTCACCGGCTCGAGAGACAAGACCGCGCGGGTGTGGGACGCACGCACCGGGGACGAGCTGCTTCAGCTCAACGGCCACACCGATGGCGTCTCGGCAGCGGCGGTGACGCCGGACGGCGCCCGCGTCGTCACCGCCTCGAGAGACAAGACCGCGCGGGTGTGGGACGCACGCACCGGGGACGAGCTGCTTCAGCTCAACGGCCACACCAACTGGGTCCTCGCGGTGGCGGTGACGCCCGACGGCGCCCGCATCGTCACCGGCTCGGCAGACAACACCGCGCGGGTGTGGGACGCCAGGACTGGGGCCGAGTTGCTTCAGCTGAAAGGTCACACCGGCTTCGTCAACGGGGTGGCGGTGACGCCGGACGGGGCCCGTATCGTCACCGGCTCGGAAGACAAGACCGTGCGGGTGTGGGACGCCAGGACCGGGGCCCCGCTGCTCCAGCCCGACGGCCATACCTTCCAGCTCGACGGCCATACCGGCGCCGTCCGCGCAGTGGCGGTGACGCCGGACGGGACCCGCATCGTCACCGGCTCGGAAGACAAGACCGCGCGGGTGTGGGACGCCAGGACCGAGACCGAGCTGCTCCAGCTCAAGGGCCACACCGCTCCCGTCCTCGCGGTGGCGGTGACGCCGGACGGCGCCCGCGCCGTCACCGCCTCGAGAGACAAGACCGCGCGGGTGTGGGACGCGCGCACCGGGGACGAGCTGCTTCAGCTCAACGGCCACACCAACTGGGTCCTCGCGGTGGCGGTGACGCCCGACGGCGCCCGCATCATCACCGGATCGGTGGACAAAATCGCGCAGGTGTGGGACGCCAGGACTGGGGCCGAGTTGCTTCAGCTGAAGGGTCACGCCGGCTACGTTCGCGGCGTAGCGGTGACGCCGGACGGGGCCCGCATCGTCACCGGCTCTAATGACAACACCGCGCGGGTGTGGGACGCCCAGACCGGCGCGGAGTTGCTTCAGCTGAAGGGTCACACCGGCTACGTTCGCGGCGTGGCGGTGACGCCGGACGGGGCCCGCATCGTCACCGGCTCTAATGACAACACCGCGCGGGTGTGGGACGCCCAGACCGGGGCCGAGTT
>Ga0306920_100002802_pt1 | contig 21998 bp, 22 predicted proteins | sample flu12Cox44000170_FD_204666 | JGI IMG/M metagenome (GOLD analysis project Ga0306920, IMG submission 204666) | Lab enrichment of tropical soil microbial communities from Luquillo Experimental Forest, Puerto Rico - flux4day.12C.oxic.44.000.170 (v2)... | ecosystem: Environmental > Terrestrial >...
ATCGCGACCCAGGAGCCCGGCGCCACCAAGGTAGGGATGCGGTTGCGCGCCCTGCTGCTGGACACGGCGCATACCGGCCTCTCCCCGCGCGCCGAGGCCCTGATGTACGCCGCGGACCGCGCCGAGCACGTCGAGTCGGTGATAGTCCCCGCGCTGGAGCGGGGCACGGTTGTCGTGACGGATCGTTATGTCGACTCGTCAATTGCCTACCAGGGGCGCGGACGTCAGCAGCCGGTCGGCGAGGTAGCGGGGCTGAACAGATGGGCCACCGGGGGCCTGGAGCCGGACCTGACCATCCTGCTTGACCTGCCGCCCTCGGCCGGGCTCGCCCGGCGGTCGGTGTCCGCGGACCGGCTGGAGGCGGAGCCCGCCGAGTTCCATGAGAGAGTCAGGGAGGGGTTCCTGGCCCAGGCGCAGGCCCACGCGGACCGGTACCTGGTGCTCGACGCGACCCAGTCCCCGGCCGAACTCAGCGTCCAGATCCAGGACCGGCTCCGTGACCTGCTGCCCGATCCGGTGCCGCCGGCGGCCGAGGACAACACCGGGAGCTTCCCGGCGATCGTGGAATGACTGCCGACGTCCCCGCTGGGGTTCCCAGCGACGCGCACCGGCCCGCCGGCCCCGGGGTCTTCGGGGAACTGGTCGGCCAGGAGCCGGTTGTGGCGGAGTTGCGGCGGGCGGCCGACGCGGCCAGCGCCGTCCTGCGCGGTGAGCCTAACGCCGGGATGACCCACGCCTGGCTGTTCACCGGGCCGCCGGGCAGCGGCCGGTCCGTGGCGGCGCGCGCGTTCGCCGCCGCGATGCTGTGCCCGTACGGCGGCTGCGGGCAGTGCCCGTCCTGTCACCAGGTGCGCGCCGGGACCCATGCCGACCTGCTGCTGGTGCGACCGGACGGCCTGTCCTACGGGGTCAAGCAGACGCGGAGCCTCGTGCTGCGGGCCGCCGGGCTGCCGTCCGGCGGGCGGTGGCAGGTGGTGCTGTTCGAGGACGCCGACCGCGCCACCGAGCAGGCGGCCAACGCGTTGCTCAAGGCCATCGAGGAACCGCCGCCCCGGACGGTGTGGCTGCTCTGCGCGCCGTCCGCGGAGGAACTGGTGACCACGATCCGGTCCCGGTGCCGCCTGGTGGTGCTGCGCACCCCGCCCGCCGAGGCGATCGCCGGGGTGCTGAGCGCCGAGGGGGTGGCACCAGACCGGGCGCTCACCGCCGCCCGGGCCGCGCAGGGGCACATCGGCCGGGCCCGCCGCCTCGCGACCGACCCGGACGCGGCCCAGCGGCGCGACGAGGTACTGGCCGTGCCGCCGCGGCTCACCGGCCTCGGTCCCGCCCTATCCGCCGCAGCGGCGCTGGTCAAGGCGGCCGAGGCGGAGGCCGTCGCGATCTCCGCGGAACTCGACGAGCCCGAGCGCGGCGCGCTGCTCCGGGCGTTCGGTGAGGGCTCGACCGGCAAGGGCGTGGCCAAGGCCGTCCGGGGCGCCGCCGGGGCGCTGCGCGAGCTGGAGGACCGGCAGAAGTCGCGGGCGACCCGGCTGAAACGCGATGCGCTGGACCGGGCTCTGCTGGATCTCGCGGCCTTCTACCGCGACGTGCTCGCCGTCCAGGTCGGCGCGACCGTGGACCTGGCCAGCGCGGGCCACGAGAGTGACGTCAGGCGCCAGGCGGAGGAGTCGTCCGCCGAGACCACGGTGCGCCGGATCCAGGCCATCATGACCTGCCGGGAGCGCCTGGAGCTGAACGTGGCCCGGCTGCTCGCCGTGGAAGAGATGACCCTGGCCCTAGCCATCGGCAGCCGCTGAGCCAACCCGCGCCCTGCTCCGGCCTGCGTCGTGGCTCTGGCCTGCGCCCCGTCTCCGGCCCGTGCCCCCGGGCTCCGGCCCCGCGCCCCGGCTTCATGATCATGGGGATATGGCCGTTATCACAGCCACTTTCCCATGATCACTACGGCAGCGGATCTTCCGGGACGGGCTCCGGAGCGGGTCCCGGGGAGGCGAGGTTTGGCGTGCCCGCCGTAACCTGAGGTGGTGGGCATGATGATGGCGGTCAGTTTTGAGCGGTACGGAAGGCTGTATTACCTGGACCCCGGGCCATTTCAGCCGGCCGTGGGAGCCAAGGTGCTCGTGCCCACCGACGCGGGCCCCGAGGTGGCCGAGTGCGTCTGGGCTCCGCAGTGGGTGGATGAAGAGGTCGGCGGTCTGCCGGTCTGTGGTGGCATCGCCACCGAGGATCAGCTGGCCAGGGACGAGGAGAACCGGGCCAAGCGGGCGCAGGCGAGGGTGACCGCCCGTCGGCTGATCCGCGAGCACGATCTGCCGATGAAGGTCGTCGGGATGGACTACGTGGGCCCGCCCCCGGTGTTCACCATCTACTTCAGCGCCCCGCACCGGGTCGATTTCCGCGCGCTGGTCCGCGACCTGGCCAGCCGCCTGGCCGGGCGGGTGGAGTTGCGGCAGGTCGGGCCGCGCGACGAGGCGAGGCTCCAGGGCGGGATCGGGCCGTGCGGGCGCGACCTGTGCTGCGCGACGTTCCTCAAGGACTTCGAGCCGGTTTCGGTCCGGATGGCCAAGGACCAGGACCTGCCGGTGAACCCGCTGCGGATCGCCGGCGCTTGCGGTCGGCTCATGTGCTGCCTCAAGTACGAGCACCCGCTTTACCAGGACTTTCACGCAAACGCCCCGAAGCTGGGCGAGCAGGTCGATACCCTGGAGGGCCCGGGCGTGGTGGCCGGGCACAACGTTCCTGGGGACAAGGTCGTGGTCAAGCTGACCGCGGACGGCCGCAAGTGCGCCTGCCCGCGCGCGAGCGTCTGCGGCTCGCGTAAGGCCTACGAAGAACGCTACGGCGACGGAGCCGGGACGGGGTAGACTCCGCCCCTTCGCTCGGCTCCGGGCTGGCCTGGCGCTGCCTGCGCGCTGCTGACCGCCCACCTACGGACGCGAACCGGCTCGCCCGGCCGGTAGACTCTTGGCGCTGCCGCCCCACCGCGGGCGGCATTGCCGCCTTAGCTCAGTCGGTCAGAGCGACGCACTCGTAATGCGTAGGTCATCGGTTCGATTCCGATAGGCGGCTCAAGTCAGAGACCTTTTTCGTTAGTGTGTTCAAATTTCGTGGCCCGGCAAGACCGGGCCACGACATCGACATTTCGCGTCCGATACCGATGGTATTTGGTGACGTAGAGTAATCACGGAAAGCGTTCCAAGTCGATCGCCGACTGGCCAGAAGCTTCGGTTGGGAGCGGGGATCTCGAAGCACGGGCTAGAGTCCAGGCAGCCCCTTCGACGCGAGGGGCGGAGGGTCTTTCCGTAACAGCCAGAGCGGTCAGCGATGAGGCGTGATTGCTTCGCGGCGGACTTAATCCGGAGGGACGAGACGGCCAATGGCATACAACGAAACCCGTGATGCGCCGACGCCCAGGCCGGTTGCCCTCGTCACCGGAGCGGGTGGCGCGATCGGCGGTGCGACAGCCGTCGAACTCGCGGCGACTGGATTCGACGTGTGCGTCATTGACCTCGACCGGGCAGGTCTGGCGCAGGCCCAGACTGCGGTGGAATCCGCGGGCGGCCGCTGCCAGTCATACGTGTGCGACGTGACGAACCCGATCCTCGTGGACGCGACCGTCGCCGGGATCTTCGCGGACGTCGGCCGCGTGGACGTGCTGGTCAACAGCGCCGGAATCGTGCATGTTGATGAGCTCCTCGACCTGACGTTTCAAACATGGCGCCGGGTGATGTCCGTCAACGCCGACGGAACCTTCCTGATGGGCCAGGCCACCGCCCGCGCGATGGTCAAGCAGTCGCCCAGCGCGCTCCTTGGACGCCGCGGCATGATCGTCAACATCTCATCGGCGGCGGCAGAAGTTGGCCGACCGACCCGCGCCGCATACGCGGCGAGCAAAGCAGTGGTCAAACACCTGACGATGACCCAAGCGCTGGCGCTGAAGGAAAACGCAATCGCCGCGTGCGTCGTCTATCCCGGCGAAGTAATCGAAGGAATGCTCCGCACTATCTTCACGGATGTCGCCGAAGCTACAGGTCGCAGCGTCGAGGAGGTCATCGACGAAGCCAAGTGCGACCAACCCACCAGACAGTTCCAGAGCGCCAGTCAGGTCGGTCAGCGTGTCGCGTTCCTGGCCAACTCGGCCGGCATGAGGTTCACCGGCGCCGTGCTCTGGTGCGACTCGCACCTCGATCCGGTGCCTCCATCCTGAGGCAACCGTCTTGGGCCACCAGAAGGCGCAGAGATCTATGTGGTCCAGCCGGCTTGCGCGCGGGCATCCATCGGGCGGCTTAGCGCATGCGTCAGCTCGACTCCACCGTCCGGGGTGACGAGGAACAGGTTTTCCCTGCGGACACCGAACTGGCCCGGCAGGTAAATGCCCGGCTCCAGCGCGAGTACCATCCAGTTTTCCAGTCGCTGCTGGTCCGAAGGGATCACGTGCGGGTCATCGAAGACGCTGAGCCCGACCCCGTGTCCGCCGTGGTGCGGGAACTCCCCGTCGGGGCGGATGGCCAGGATCCGGTCCCGCATCGCGCCGAATACCTGCGCGCCGGTGGCGCCGGACCGCAGGTCGGCGGCGGCCGCGTCGAGGATCTCCTGGAGCTGCCGGTAGATGTCCGCCACCTCGGCGTTGGTCCCGCTGACGTGGGTGCGGCAGGTGTCGGCCCAATAGCCGTCCGCGCCGATGCAGATGTCGGCGATCACCGGCTGGCCTGGCTCAGCCCGCGTGCGCCCGGGGATGGCGATCGGGCCGCAGACCTCCGCGGTGTTCGAGCCGGCGAGCAGGTCGGCGGCGAACTCGATCGGCGAACCGTGCGCGACCTGGGCGGCGCTCTGCGCGGCCGTCATGATCTCGATCTCTGTGGCTCCCGCGGCCGCGCCATCGGCGACCGCGGCCTGCGCAACCCAGCACAGTTCGTACGAATGATAGATCCTGGCCAGCTCGTCGGCGTCCTTGACCAGGCTCAGCTGGTGCAGCGCGGCATCGGCCGAGACCTTATCTACCCCGGCGGGCGGCGCGAAGTCAGCGGCCGGCTCACCGGCCGTGGCGATGCGTCGGGCCGAGGAGACCACGCCTAGCCCGCGCACTTCGCCGAGCAGCAGCGGTGCCGGGTTGAGCTCGAGGCCGAACCCGCGCTCCCCGTACCCGGTCACCCGGTCGGCGTCCGACCACTGCTCCGCGACAGCGACCTCGTCGCGGGGCACGACAAGGACCCGCTCCCCATCCCGGCCGATGATCACGGCGGACAGCCCGCCGTAATAGCGGGAGTATCCGGCGAGCCAGGTCACCAGGTCCGCCCGTGCGGCCACGAGGGCGTCCACGCCGCCTTCGGCCATCCAGTCGGTCACCCGGTCGTGCCTGCACCGGGGCGGCTCCATCCCGATGCGCTCGCTCACCAGCGGTGCCGGGTGCTGGTGCCGTTCGGACCCCACGGTTTCCTCCTCGGCGCTCGGGCCCCGTGCTTGCCGGGCTAACGCTATAGCCTATGCCGCACGGCAGAACAGGGCTCCTGCGCCTGCCCCGGTCCGGAACCGCACCTCACGCTCGCGCGGTGCCGGCTCCAAGCAGATGCCGCAGCCGCCGCGCCAGGCAGGGGGCGTCGTCCGCGACTGGGAGGTAGATCATGAAGCTGGCTGACCGCGTATGTGTGATCACCGGTGGCGCCCGGGGCATCGGGGAGGCGATCGCCGCCCGGTTCGCCGCGGAGGGTGCGACCGTCGCCATCCTGGATCTCGACCTCCCCGTCGCGGAGGCAACCGCCGCCCGCCTGAGCGCGACCGCCTACCAGTGCGACGTCAGCTCCCGGCCGTCGGTCGAAAACGCGATCGCCGCGGTAATCGCGGCCCATGGGCGCGTGGACGTGCTCATCAACAACGCGGGGATCGGCCTGGCCGGGCCCTCAGAGACCTTCTCAGACGCGGACTGGGACACCTCGATCGGAGTGATGCAGACGGGCGTGTTCCTATGCTCCCAGATCGTGGGGCGGCACATGCTGGAGCGGGGCCGCGGGACGATCGTCAACACCAGCTCGATGAACGCATGGGAGGCCTTCCCCATGCGGCTCGCCTACTGCGCCGCCAAGGCGGCCGTGGTGGCGATGACCCAGGTCCTCGCGATCGAATGGGCCGACCGCGGCATCCGGGTCAACGCCGTGGCGCCCGGGGTGACGCGGACCGCGCTGGTCCAGAAGGGGATCGACGACGGCGTCATTGACGTCGCCGCCTACCGCGCCCGCACGCCGATGCACCGGTTCGCCGAGCCCGACGAGATCGCGCGCGCGGTGCTGTTCCTCGCGTGTGACGAGGACTCGTCGTTCGTCACCGGCATCACGCTGTGCGCGGACGGCGGCTGGAGCGCCATGGGGTGGATTTACAAAGAGGATGCGGCATCTTCCGCGCCGCCCGCGTCCCCAGCGCGGTAAGCCCTGCCGCCAGGGAGCCGCGCCTCAGCCGCTCACAGCAGATGACCAATGGGAACTCTTGACACGCCAGATGCTATAGCGTTTTGATTTGGTTCTAGCGCTCTGCCACCGCGCGCCGACCCGGGAGGAAGCGATGGCGAAGGTAAACGAACCAGAATCCGCCATGGTTTCTCCTGGCGAGTCGAGGCTCAACACGAATGCGCTCGGCCTCTGGGGCTTGGTGATCATGGGGATCGCCTACATGGGCCTGGCGCTCACCGCGTACTTCAACTTCGGGATCATGGAGGGCCTTACCGGCCCGATTGTCCCCCTGGCATTCGCCGCGGTCACGGTGGCGATGCTGCCAACGGCCGCCAGCTACGCGGTCATGAACAGCAGACGGCCCTCGACCGGCGCGACCCTGACCTGGCTGTGGGAGGCGACGACGCCGCCGCTCGGGATCTGGCTCGGCTGGGTGCTGGTCATTGCCTACATCGACGGGTGCATCCTGCAACCGGTCATGTTTGGGCTGTTCTTCAACTCGTTCCTCAACTACTTCGGGGTCAACGCTGGGTACCTGACCGCGACCCTGGCCGGTTTCATCCCGATCCTGATCGTCGGGTACATGACGAAGAAGGACATCCGCGTGTCCGCCAAGCTGGTCGGGCTCTTCATCGCGATCGAGGCCGGCTTCGTGGCGCTGCTCGCCCTGTACATCATCATCAAGCAGGGGATAGCCGGGAACCTTTCCTTCCAGCCGTTCAACCCCACCGCCGCGACCGCAGGATGGACGGGCTTCCTGAACGCGCTGCTGTTCGCCGTCCTCGCCATCGCGGCCTTCGACATCGTCGCCCCCATGGCGGAGGAGACGCGCACCCCGCGCCGGCTGGTGCCGAGGGCGACCATCTACGTGACCATCGGGGCTGGCCTGTACTGGGTGTTCACCTCATTCGGCATCGTCAACGCGGTTCCGGCCAAGACCATGGCCGGGTACGTCGCCTCCGGCGAGTTCACGCCGATCTACCTGGTCGCCGGGCACTACGTCAGCTGGCTGCGGCTGCTGGTGCCACTGACCGGCTTCACCGCCGTGTTCGCGGCGTTCAGCGCGATCTCGATCGCGGCGAGCAGGCAGCTGTACGCGCTGGGCCGGGAGGGCCTGGCCCCCAAGGCGTTCGGGCGGACCGACGGGAACAAGACGCCCTGGAACGCGCAGATGCTCGTGCTCGGCTGCTGTGTGGTGCTGCCGATCGTGATCAGCCTCTACCAGCAGCACAACCCGCTGCTGGCGTTCGGCTGGATCGGCGAGGCCTACGTCTTCTTCATCCTGATCCCGTACACGCTGACCTGCGTCGCGAACATCTTCTACCACCGGCGTTACCACAGGACTGACTTCAACTGGGTGACCAACCTGCTGCTGCCGGTCCTCGGCATCGCGATCAACGTCTACATCTTCTACAAGAACTTCTTCCAGACGTTCGTGCTGCACCCGACCAGTTTCGTCACGCAGACCTCGATCACAGTCGCCTGCGCTACCGCCCTGGTCCTGGCCGTGGTGTTCACGGTGCTTGGCATCCGCCGGACCGGCAGGCTTACCCGGCCGCATGGGTTCGTCGAGGACGAGCCTGCTGTGCTCCAGGCCGCTGAGGAGTGAACGGGCGCTTCGCCGGCCGATCCGTCATCGTGACCGGCGGCGGCCGGGGCATCGGCCAGGCCACCGCCCGGGCCTTCGCGGCCGAGGGCGCCGACGTGCTTGTGCTCGGCCGTACGGTCGCGGACCTGGAGGACACCGTCGCCCAGATCACCGCCGACGGCGGCCAGGCGTGGCTGCTGCGCTGCGACGTCACCGACGAGGCCCAAGTCGACGACGTGGCCGCCCGCGCGACCGCCCGCTGGGGCCGCATCGATGTCCTGATCAACAACGCCGGCATCGACGACGACACGCCGTTCCTGGAGATCGACCGCGCGCGGTGGCGGGCGGTCATCGATACCAACCTCACCGGCGTGTTCCTCACGTCGCAGGCGGTGGCCAGGCAGATGGCCAGGGTCGGCCGCGGCGTCATCCTGCACACCGCCTCCATCGACGCCTCCGGCGGCGACGGCCCCTACGCCGCGTACAACGCGTCCAAGGCCGGCCTGCTGGGGCTGAACCGGACCCTGGCGCTCGAGCTCGCCGCGCATGGGATCCGCTCCAACTGCGTCAGCCCCGGGTTCACCCATACGGTCATGACCGAGAAGGCGGTCGGGCCCAAGCTGCTCAGCTACCTCAACGGGTCGTTCGCGCGGGTGCCGATCAAACGCCTGGTGCAGCCGGAGGAGGTCGCCCAGGCGTTCCTGTTTCTCGCCTCCGATCAGGCCTCGGCGATCACGGGCATCGACCTGCGCGTGGACGGCGGCCTGACGTCGAACTGGTACATCCTCGAAACACTGCCGGGCGGCTGAGCGAGCCTGCCTTCCTGCCGGGGGCGGTTCCGGCTGCCCGGCGTGACCAGGTCAGGCCGTCGATCAGCGCTGCGCTGCCTGCTCGAGGTAGTCCGGGTTGACGATCGAAGGCACCGGGATGCCGGCCAGGAAGTCCACCACCTGCTGGGCCGTCCGCACTGGCAGCGCGGCGAGACTGGCGGGTGAGTACCAGGCGGCGTGCGGGGAGAGCAGCACATTCGGGAGCGACCGCAGCGGGCTCGTCGCCGACAGCGGCTCGGCCTCGAATACGTCCAGCGCGGCCCCGCCGAGCCGTCCCGCGCGCAGCGCGGCAGCAGCGTCGTCTTCGTCGATCAGGCCGCCGCGGCAAGTGTTGACTAGCAGGGCACCGGGGCGCATCAGCGCGATCGTGTCCGCCCGGATCAGGTGCCGCGTCTGCGCCGTGAGCGGAGCATGCAGCGTGACCAGGTGCGAGCCACGCAGCAGATCCTCCAGCGAGGTGAGCGGGATACCGGCGCCCGGCACCGCGTACGGGTCGTGCCCGACGACCTGGAAACCAAGCGCCTGCGCCTGGGTTGCGACCTGCGTTCCGATGCGGCCGAGCCCAACGACGCCGATGACGGTGTCCGCGGGCCGGGCCGCGGCCGGGTAGGCCGCGGCAGCCGCCCACTCCCCGCCCCGGACCGCGGCATCGAACCGCCCGAGGCCCCGGACCAGCCACAGCGCCATGGCCAGCGTGTGCGCGGCCACCTCGTCCACGCAGTAGTCGGGCGTGTTGGCCACCGCCACCCCGCGCCGGGTGGCCGCCGCAACGTCGATCATCTCGTAGCCGATGCCCAGGCGGCTGACGAACCGGCACCGGGGCGCGGCGTCGAGGACCGCTGCGGTGACCGGAGTCCACTGCACGATGAGCGCGTCGGCGGGAACCTGCGACAGCTCCGCGATGACGTCGTCTTCAGTGGCGGCGTGGAGGCGCACCACGGTGATGCCCGCCCCGCGCAGCACGTCTTCGTCCGCGCGGGAGGCAAGGTCGGAGTCGGTGATGGCCACCGTCGGCGGCATGCCCATGGCCTACACCTCCTCCGGCCGGGTCAGCCGGGCGTCGGCGATGCGCTGCGCGGCGGCCTGGATGTGCTTCTGCATCGCCATTTCTGCCGCCCGCCAGTCGCCCGATGCGATGAGATCAAGCAGTTCCTGGTGGGTTTCCGCATGGCGGCGCAAGCCGTCCGGCCCGAGCGGGGCCGCCGCTGCGCGGTAGAAGTGGCTGACCCGGCTGCGAAGCTGGCCCGCCACCTCCATCAACAGCGCGTGATCGGTGAGGCGCCAGAGGTACTCATGGAACTCCTGGTCCAGCTTGTGCACCATCGCCAGGTCATGCTGCTCGGCGGCGCGGATCATCCCGTCCACGATCTCCTGCAGCTCGTCGCGGGCGGCGGGCGTGAACCGGCCCCGGAGCCGGCGCATGGCGAACTGCTCCAGCACCACGCGCAGGCTCGACACCTCTTCGAGCATTCGCGGCGACAGGCTGGCCACCCTCGCGCCGCGCCGCGGTGGGCGCACCACCAGGCCCTCCTCGACCAGCCGGGCGAGCGCCTCGCGCAGCGGGATGTGGCTGACGCCGAACCGGTCCGCCAGGCGGCGCTCGACGAGGCGGTCCCCGGGGGAATACACCCCGCTCTGGATGTCCGCCCGGAGCCGGTCCGCAACGGCGTCCGCGAGGCCGTGGTCGGGCAGCGGCTCGGTCATGGCTGGCCGCCTGGGTAGCGGTGGATGATATGGCCGGGCGCCAGGGTGAGGTCGATGGTCCGGTGCAAGCCGAGGACCACCTCGCGGACGGACAGCAGATGGGCCGGCACCTGAGCATTGGGGCGCAACTCCAGCGTGGCCGGCCCGGTCCACGCCTCATGCTCGGTCACGTCGGTGAAGCGCCGGGTGACGAGTTCGCGGCTGATGACTCCCTCCTCCTCCTGGCGGACCCGCAGATTCACATTCAGCCCGGCCCCGGGTATGAGCCGGTCCAGTTCGCTGCCGCTGCTGGCCCGCTGCTTCCAGCACATCGTCACGGTCGCCACGTCGATGCCGTTCCTCGCGACGGTTCCGACCAGCAGGTCCCCGCGGCCCTCGAGGCTGACGTGCCCGGCCTTCTTCGGCTGGCCGTAGGCTTCCCGGCCCGCGGCCACCGCGCCGTCCGATTCGAGCACCAGGAACGGCGAGTACACCGCCGGTGTGCCGTCGGGCAGGATCACCGGCAGCTGCCAGGCCGACTCACAGTAATCGCCAAACCATTCGGCGTCGTGCATGTGATATACGTGCAGCACGCACAGATCGGACCCGAGTTCCAGTGGCTGGGGAACGAGGGACCCAGCGGCGTCGCGCGCTGTGCGGTAGACCACGGTCAGGATCTCGGTGCGGCGCAGCCGGATCGGCAGCAGCGGGACCAACGGGGCCCCGGCCGGCGTGGAGCTGAGATCGAGCGGGTCGAATCCGGTCACGCTTGCGGCCGTTCGAAAAGCTCGACAACATGCCCGTCCGGGTCGCGCAGGTAAACGCCGCGGCCGCCGCGGTTCACCCCGGTGTCGATCTCCACCGGCTCGCTGAACGGCGTGCCGCCGGCGGCGATGAGCCGTTCCAGCCATTCACCGAGATCGTCGCAGGCCACGCACACATGGGCGAACCCCTGGTCGGCCGGCCGCGAGAAGTGCCGCCCGCCGCCGGGCGCCAGGTACTGGAAAAGCTCGATCCGCGGCCCCTCACCGCCGAAAGCGAGATGCGCCATGAGCACGTGCGCGCCCGGCTCCCCTACGATCGCCTCCAGGTAGCCACCGGCCTTCTCCTGCTGGAACAGCACTTCCATGCCCATCGCATCCCGCCAGAAATGCAGGGACCGTTCCAGGTCCGAGACCGTCAGCCCCGTGTGGTGCAGCATTGGCATTCCGGATCGCCTTTCAGAACGTCACCGTCAATCCGCCATCGATAACCATCCGCTGGCCGGTGCAGTACGTGTTTTCGGCGGACACCAGGTAGCTCACCGCGCTGGCGACCTCGCCCGGATCTGCGGGTCGGCGCAGGGGGAGCTTGCCGTGACCCAGGTATATGTCGCGGAACCAGGCCGAGTCCAGCTCGTTCACCCCGTTCACGACCGACATGCGGGTGCGCACGAACCCCGGTGCCACCGAATTGACCAGCACCCCGCGTGGCCCGAGCTCGATCGCCAGGGTCCTGGTGGCCGCCTCCAGGCCAGCCTTGGCCGAGTCGTAGGCCAGCGTCCCCGCCTCTCCCACGGTGGCGTGCACTGAAGTGATGTTGACGATCCGCCCGAAGCCCCGCGCGGCCATCCGCAAGCCCGCCGTCCGGGCCAGCCATACCGGGCCATCCAGGAGCACCGCGTGCTGGCGGCGATAGGCGTCAAGGGTCAGCTGGTCGAGGGGCTCGGGCAGGCAGATGCCCGCCACGTTGACAAGCGCGGCCAGCGAGCCCAGTTCCTGCTCGATGCGGCTCACCAAGGGGTCGTGCGCGCCGAGGTCGGCGACGTCCAGCTCGTACCCGGTCACCCCGTCGGGGAGCTCGACCGGCTCGATGTCGGCCGCGGCCACCCGGAACCCATCGTCGCGAAGTCGCAGCGCAATGGCGCAGCCGATGCCGTTGGCCGCCCCGGTCACCAGGGCCACGGGCGCTGCCGGTTCCACCCTGGCAGTAAACGCTATAGCATTCTGACCCGTCAAGTCGGGAGGATTGGTGACGGGAGCACGGCCGGGAATCCGGGAAAGCGTGGTGCGCGGATGGCGCGCGATTCACGCCACCAGCGACATGCTCGAGGTGACGGTACTGCCGGACAAGGGCGCTGACATCTACGCGATTACCGACCTCCGCTCGGGAATCGACCCGCTATTCAAGGCACCGTGGGGGCTCCAGCCGCCGGGCTCGCCGCCCCGGGCGGGCAGCGACGGCGCGGCATTCCTGGAGAATTACGAGGGCGGCTGGCAGGAGCTTTTCCCGAACACCAATGACCCGGCCAGCTACCGCGGCATCGCCCTCCCGTTCCACGGCGAAGTCGCCACCCTGCCGTGGTCATGGTCGGCGGTCGGCGATGACTCCGGCGAAACGGCGGTGCGGTTCACCGTCGGATGCCGCCTGACGCCGTTCCGGCTGGAGCGCACGATGCGCCTGCCTCATGGGGGACGGCGGCTGGTGCTCGACGAACGGGTCACCAACCTGTCCGCCAGCACGGCGCATTTCACCTGGGGTCATCACTGCGTGCTGGGCCCGCCCCTGGTGGGCGAGGGCGCCGAGCTGCGCATCCCCTGCCGCACCATCATCACGGGCGCCGAACCCTGGGAGGACACCGCCCGGCTGGTGCCCGGCCAGCGCAGCAACTGGCCGATGGCGCGTTGCCGGGACGGAGGCCTGGCCGACCTGTCGCGCATTCCCGGGCCGGAGACGGGCAGCCATGACGACGTGTTCCTGACTGGCCTGGATGGCGGCTGGGCCGAGCTGGCCAACCCCGCCCAGGGGCTGGGGTTCCGGCTCGACTGGGATCCCGCGGTGTTCCGGTGGGTCATCTCGTGGCAGCCATACGGGGGGGCCCGCGCCATGCCGCTGCGCGGCGCCTACGCGCTCGGGATCGAGCCGTGGACCTCGGGCGGCAACCTCGAGGCTGCGCTGGCCAACGGAGGCGCCGTGGAACTGCCGGGGCACGGTCACCTCGCGACCACGGTTGCCGCCACCATCACCAGCGGGTGAGGCGCCCAGTGCGGCCGAGGTGGCGCCGCCAGGTGGGCCACCGCTCCGGGCGCCTGCTTACTGAATGGTGTAGCCGCCGTCCACCACCAGGCTCTGCCCAGTCATCCAGGCGCTATCGTCCGATAGCAGGAACACGGCGGGGCCCGTCATGTCGTCGGGCTGGCCGATGCGCCGCAGCGGCAGGCGTGCCGAGATCGCATCTATCTGGTCGTCGAAGTCAGGCCGGTCGACATAGGCGAGCGGGGTCTGCACCAAGCCCGGGGTGAGCGAATTGACCCGGATCCCCGACGGCCCGAAGTCCACCGCCAGCGCGCGCACCAGCGCCTCCACCCCACCTTTCACCGCGCAGTAGCTGGCGTAGCCCGGTGCTCCAACTTGCGCTAGCTGGCTTCCCACTAGCACCACCGACCCGGAACCCTGGGGCACCATCTCCCGCAGGCACGCCCGGGCCAGGCGGAACGTCGCGTCCAGGTTGATATCGCGCATCAGCGACCACTGCTGATCGGTCGTGCTACGGATGTCTTCGCCGCGGCGCACGATCCCGGCCGCATGGACCAGCCCGTCCAGCCGCCCGAACCGGACGACCGCCGTGACGGCGCATCCGTCGGCGGCGTCCACTTCGGTGAGGTCGGCGGGATGAACCGCGATGGACGGGTACTCCCGTGTGAGCTCCGTGAGGCGTGCCTCGTCGCGGCCCGTAGCGAGCACATCCGCGCCCTCGACCGCGCACCGCTTAGCGATCGCCCGCCCGATTCCAGACGTGGCACCGGTAACCAGAACGGTGCGCCCGTCGAGTCTGCCCATGGGCGCCATAGCATACGGTCGTGCCAGCCTTACGTCCACCGTGCCATTGGAGCCTTACGCGCGCGCTCCTCCCGGGCGCACGGGGCCGTTCCTGAACGTCGTACACCTAACGTACACGTAAGGTGTACGATAGGTGTATGAGCAGGGTGCGGACGAATATCGAGATCGAGGACACCTACCTCCAGGCGGTCATGGACCGCTACGGCCTGCGAACCAAGACCGAGGCGGTCGAGTTCGCCCTGCGGCATCTGGCGGGGCAGCCCATGACCCGAGAAGAGGCCCTGGCGATGCGGGGAGCGCACGCGATAGACGAACCCCCCGCAGATACCCATCCTGAGGGAGCCGTGTGATCCTCGCCGATACCTCCGCCTGGGTGGAGTATGACCGGGCGACCGGGAGCGCGGTCGACGTTCGCCTCTCAGAGCTGATTGCGGCTGAGGGCCCGGTCGCTGTCACCGAGCCGGTGATCATGGAGGTGCTGGCGGGGGCACGCAGCGACGCCCGGGAGGCTGATCTGCGCCGTCTTCTGCTGCGGTTTCACCTGTACCACTTCGATGCCGCTACCGACTTCGACGGCGCAGTACGCATCTACCGCCGCTGTCGGCAGGCTGGGATCACGCCCCGGGGGCTGGTCGACTGCATGATCGCCGCCGTTGCCTGGCGGCAGCAGGCGACGCTGCTCGCCTGCGATGCCGATCTGGCTCACGTCGCACGGGTGGTGGGGATCGAGGTGGATGCATCTCAGCAGCGCTAGCGCCTGCTGTACCCGCCCGGCATCGCCCCGTCCGGCTCACGCCGGTAACACTCTGCTACCGGAACACGGGCTGGGTCGTGGACCAGGTCATGGACCGGGAACCTTGCGCACGCCGTGCGCTGAGTGCATTCCGGGGCAGGAGTGCTGCTATCGGTGCAGGTAGCGTGCCTGGAGCGGTATGCCGGGTTTCTCGTAATGCGTAGGTCATCGGTTCGATTCCGATAGGCGGCTCCACCACGAAATCCCAGCTAGTGAGGATTTTCGCAGCGGTGGTCTTGTTGCCAGTGATCATGTGAGGCAAGCGTCCCGGTCAGGACTCCAAGTAACGCAGGACGGCCAGCACCCGGCGGTGGTCGGCGTCTGAGGGGGCCAGGCCGAGTTTGCTGAAGATGTTCCCGACGTGCTTTTCGACGGACCGCTCGGAAACCACCAGGATCCCAGCGATCGCGGCGTTGGAGCGGCCCTCGGCCATCAGCGCAAGCACATCGTGTTCCCTGGCCGTCAGGGAGCCGAGCCCGTCGTTGCGGCGGCTGGCACCGAGCAGCTGGGTGATGACTTCCGGGTCCAGAGCGGTGCCCCCGGCCGCCACCCGGCTCAACGCCTCGACGAACTCCTCGACGTCGGCGACCCGGTCCTTGAGCAGGTACCCGACACCCGCGGCGCCGCGACCGGATGCCGCGCCGAGCAGGTCGGCCGCGTACCGGGTCTCGATGTACTGGGAGAACACCAGCACCCCGGTCGTGGGGTGGTCGCGGCGGATGGCGATCGCGGCGCGCAGTCCCTCGTCGGTGTAGCTGGGTGGCATCCGCACGTCCACTACGGCGGCGTCTGGGTGGTGTTCGCCGACAGCGGCCAGCAGATCCTCCGCGTTGCCAACGGCGGCGGCCACCTCGTGGCTACTGTCGGCCAGGATTTCGACCAGGCCCGCGCGCATCACGGCCGAATCTTCGGCGATCACGATCCGCATCGGTGCTCCGGTTCGGTCAGGCGTGGGACGGCAGCTCAACGGTGACCGCGGTGGGGCCCCCGGGCGGGCTGCTGAGCTGCAGCCTGCCGTCCACGGTCTTGATCCGCTCGGCGAGCCCGGCGAGGCCGCCGGAGGCGTCGACGCGGGCGCCGCCGCAGCCATTGTCGCTGACCCGCACCCGCAACAAGCCGGACATGTGGATTGCCTCCAGCCTGGCATGCGTGGCGCCGCTGTGCTTGGTCACGTTGGTGAGCAGCTCGGCGGCGCAGAAGTAGGCGATGGTCTCGATCGCGGCCGACGGGCGCTCGGGCAGGTCGATGACCAGCTCGACGGGCAGGTCGCTCCGCGCGGCGAGAGTGGTGAGCGCGACGCCCAGGCCCTGGTCGAGCACGGGAGGGTGGATGCCGCGGGCTAGGTCACGCAGCTCGGCGACGGCCTCCTTGGCGCCGCGGTGAGCGGCGGCGACCAGCTCCAAGACCCGATCCAGGTCGGTCTGCCCGGCCCCGTCGGTCATGCCGCGGAGCTTCTTGGTGGCCAGACCCAGCTTCATGGCGACGGCGACCATTTGGGCCTGCGCGCCGTCGTGCAGGTCCCGCTCGATCCGGCGCAGCCTCGTGGCCGAGTCGTCCACGACACGGGCCCGGGACTGCTCCAGCTCCCGTACCCGGAGGACACTGTCCTGCTGTAGGCGGTAGACGGTCCAGAAGATCAGCGCCGCTCCCGCCAGCGGAATCGCTGCCAGCCATGCCAGCGGGCCCAACTGGTCCACCGAAGCGAGCAGCAGGACGCCAAGGACGACATTGAAGATGCCACAAGCAACACGCACACCCACCCACAGACGCGGGCGGCGGTATTCCCATGACCTGACCAGAAATCTCATAAGGACAGATCGCGAGGGAATGACCTTGTCAGCCGGTGCGTACATCGGGATGCCTCCCGTAACCCACAGCGCCATCGGCTGGGATCGCAACCGAAACCTTAGCTGGAGCGAGGAAGCACCTCCCCAGGCGGGCCGAGGTCTGGTCGAGGCCGCTACGGGGAGATGCTGCCAAGTTAGCTCTGGACACTGGCCTGCAAGCGGTGGGCGGTCCAGAAGATCAGCACCGCCCCCGCCAGCGGAATCGCTGCCAGCCACGCCAGCGGCCCGATCCAGTGGACCGAAGCGAGCAGCAGGACGCCAAGGGCAACGTTGAAGATGCCACAAGCAAACCGCACACTCACCCATAGACGCGGGCGGCGGTATTCCCATGACCTGACCAGAAATCTCATAAGGACAGATCGCGAGGAACGGGCGTTGTCATTCGGTGCGTACATCGGAATTCCTCCAGTGAGCTGCGGTGCCCGGCCACTCCGGTCACCTGCATCTCAATGCTCGCCGTATAACAACAGGACATCCACCGTGCGGATACCCGAACCTGAGGTAGGGCTAGCACGGTCCTCGGGCTCAGCCTGCGACGACGCCAGCAGTTCGCGTCCAGGCGCCGAGACGACTGGACGATCCGGATCTTCATCGAAGCCGCTCAGCGGCCCGATCACCCGTACGTGGACACCGTTACCGTCGGCGAGGACCTTCACCTGGTCCTGCCTCCTGGCCAGCCCAACCACTACGGCAACCACAGCTGCGACCCGAACCTATGGTGCGCCGACGCGTACACCCTGGAGGCCCGGCGACCCATCGTGGCCGGAGAAGAAGTCACCAGCGACGACGGAACCAGCACCGGCGTCGCCGACTTTACGATGGCCTGCTCTTGCAGATCGTCACTATGCCGGGGAGTCATCACTGGCGAGGACTGGCGCCGCCCAGAACTGCAAGCCCGCTATGGCGATCACTGGATACCTGCTTTGCTCGGTCGCATGCGGCAGGCCTGAACCGCACAGCCCGCAACCGCGGCGACACAGCCAAGCCGCTCCGAGATTACTCAGAACGTATACGCCCAGGTCAGAGGTACGTAGTCGCCAGAGCCGCCGTCTCTCTGTAAAACCGTCGGCTATGCGGTCGGAGACTAGGCAGAACCCGCCCGGCCAGGAATCCCGGCTTGGGCGGCGTGCTCGGAGCGCAGGATGCCCATCATGATGAAGTCTTTCCAGCCGTCAGGATAGAGTTCGGCTTCCCGGCGGACTCCTTCCTGGCGGAAGCCGCAGGCCAGGTAGCAGTTGATGGCACGGCTATTGCCGGCCACCACCTGCAACTCGACCCGATGCACGCCCAGCACATCAAACGCCCAGGCCAGCACCAGCCGGGTCACCGCACGGCCCAACCCCCGGCCGCGCAGCGCAGCGACAAACAAGCCCACCGTGTATTCCGCGGAGTGCTGCCCGGGGTTTACTTCAAGACCAGCGCTGCCGATGCAGTGACCGTCGTATTCGACCATCCAGGTGTAGATGCCGGGATCTGGCGAGGAGCTGGTAGCGGTCAGATACTCGCGGGTGTGGTAGCGGCGGCCATCCCACTCCCGCCGCCACGACGAGCCGTAGCCGTCTTCTTCCTCGGGGTCGATGGGCTGGCGCAGCCGGTCATCAACATCGGAGTCCCGCGGCCCGCGCAAGATGACCCGCTCGTCGTGCAACGTCGGCAGCGGCGGTAGCGTCAGCGAGTCCAGCATGAGCCAGACTCTACGCACCGCCCGGCAAGGCCCAGCCGGGTATTACCAGCCAAACCTCGTGCACGGATTTGTACGCATGACTGGCGTGCGCCAGGCGTGTCCCCGAGATGTCCCCGGATCGCCGTCAACAGCGTCAAGGGGCTGGACACCGGGTGCCTCGCCCAGGTTAAGTTGCCGTCGTTCCCCGTCTCCTGGGGGACCGGCCTGAGCGAACCGGTTCCCAAAGGGCTTGCCCGGGACTGACGCCACCTGAATGACCCGCCGCAACCGGCTTCCTAGCCGTGGGGCTGCGGCGGCATCTGCGTGCCTCAGCTGAGGACGCCCATGCCCAGCGCAATGGCCATGATCGCTTCGGCCGCCCTTGCGGTGCTCGGGGCGTCCGATCGCTGCAGCCCCGACGCGAACAGCGCCACCCGCCGCTCGTCGGTTACGGCCCGCTGGGCCGGTTCGCTGTCGTGGGTCGTTCCGGCGGGCGCCGGGTGCTGCCCGGGTGCCATCAGGAGCTCTCGGGCGCGGGCCGGGGGCGGTGCGTCCAGCCGTCGCCGATCCCCGCCAGCTTGCGAGCACGATTTGAACAGCTTACGGACGTTCCGAGCGGTTGCTGATGCCGCTGCCAACAAGCCCTGAGCAAGATGCAGTAGCGCCGACAGGCTCCGAGAACGCAGACTATAGACGGGTCGTCGAACAGGGTCGTGCCGGCGTCCACGGAGTGTCCACAGCTCCCGCCCCGGCTGAGTGGTCGCCGCGAGCCACCTCGTCGATCTGACGGAGCGCCGTAGGAGGCGCGAAGGCGGCAACGCAGAGGTGATGTCGGTGAGCGACTTCTCGAACGAACCGGAACTGGCGTACCGGCCGAAGGACCTCGAAGAGGACATCAGGTCCGAGCGCGTCGAGCTCGGAACTTCTTACAAGCACGATTACTCCACGCCAGATACGGGGGTGGTGCCGTTGAGTCACCGCCGTCCGATGTGGCATTTCATGGGCCTCTGGACGACTTTCGTCGTGGGGTTCTCCTATATGGCCCTTGGCTTCCAGATCCGCGCCGGTGGCTACAGCCTGCTCCAGGCGGTGGGAATCAGCGTTTTCGGATACCTGCTTTACACCGCTTATGCGCTCTTCGCCTCGTACCTCGGTGCGCGGACAGGGCAGACGGAGACGCTGCTCACACGCTCCATCTTCGGCACGGCCGGGTCCGGGCTTGTCTCCTTCTTCGTTTTTCTGGCTCCCCTCGGCTGGGTGGGCTACCAGGCGGGCCTTTTGGCGCAGATCTGGAATGGCTTCTACGGCTGGGGCCCGGTCGAGGCCATCTCCATCGTCCTGGCCGCCGTAATGATAGTGAACAACATCTTCGGCTTCACCGGCATCTCCGTCTTCGCCAGGTACCTGGTTACGCCACTCCTTATCCTCTGGTGCGGCTACATGGTCCTCAAAGGCATCATCGTCGACCACGCTTCCATTGGTGGCACGCCGAGCGGCGGAGGTCTGCCGTTCTGGGTCGCGATCACTGGCGTCATCGGCTTCGCTATGTGGGGCAACGAGCCGGACGTCTGGCGCTATGGGAAGCCGCGGTTTACCTGGCCCATCCCGACATACCTGTTCTGCAACCTCTGGCTCACCCTCTTCGTTGCAGCCGGCTGGATGATGGAGCAGTTGGCCGGGACGACCGACCAGTCAGCGATCTTCAACTTCACGGTCCACTACTCGCTCTTTGGTGTCTTCGTGATCGCCTTGATCATCGCGACCGTGAGCCAGTTCGCCGTCAACGATGGCAACTACTACGAGACGGTCAACGCCGGTCAGAACATCCTCGCCACCTGGAAAAAGTGGCGGCGCGTCTATACCTGTGTGATCGCCGCCGCTCTCGGGGCGTTCTCCGCCTGGCTCGTGAATTACAAATTCGTCAACGGCTGGTTCATTGTCGCTGGATTCCTCGCGGTAACGGTGCCATGCGCCACAGTGATCATGGTCGTGGATCACTTCCTTCTGCCCCGGTGGTTCAAGATCTCGCGTCCGCTAGGGAAGGTTCCGTCATGGCGCGAGGCCGGAGTGGTCAACGTGCCGGCCGTGGCCGCGTTGCTCTGTGCCATCTTCTTCGGCATCACGGGTACGGCCGACTGGCCAGCGCATTGGCTGGAGCAGACGCCGCCGGGAAACTGGGGGCCGGTGCCGGTCGAGGCATGGATATTGGCGGGCGTGCTCTATGTCGCGTTCGTCGCCATTTCGAAGGCACTGGTGAAGACCGAGAGCGGGCTGCACTCGGTGCTCGGCTTCAGCGAGCAGGCGGCCTCGAGCCACGCCCCGGGTGATGCGGTCGTGGATCTCGTTACTTTGTCAGCCGGCCAGGAACCGGTCGTGGTCTCCGGATCCACTGGCGCGGACGGCCGGTGAGCGCCGGGGTCAGCCCGCCATCGTGTGATCTCGTCGTCCGGAGAGCAGCGGTCCCCGGTCTGGGCGCAGTCGACCTCGCCGCCCGCGACGGTCGGTGGGTGGCCATCGAGCAGAACTCGGCACTCGTCGGCAGCCGGGAGCTGGACGCCGGCGGTTGCTTGACCACTCCGCCGCTCGTCGACAGCCACCTTCACCTCGATTCCGTGCTCACCGCCGGAAGGCCACGTCTCAATGCTTCCGGCACCCTGTTCGAAGGAATCGCGATCTGGGGAGAGCTGAAGGAAACGCTCTCTCCTGAGGACGTCGTGTCGCGAGCAACCGAGGTGGTCCGGTGGTCGGTGGCGCAGGGAACGCTCTTTATTCGCACGCACGCCGATGTGTCCGCCAAGAACCGGGCGCCGCTCACGGGCCTGCTGCGCCTGCGCGAGGAGGCGGCTGATCTGGCCACGATTCAGGTGACCGCCTTCCCGCAGGACGGGATCTACTCCGATCCCGCCAACGAAAGCCTTCTCGAAGACGCCGTCCGAGCGGGGGTCGACTGCATCGGCGGAATTCCACACTTCGAGCCGACGAGCGAGCTCGGGCTCAAGGAAGTGAAGAAGGTCTTCGAGCTCGCGGCGGGCTCCGGCTGCCTGATCGACATTCATTGCGACGAGACCGATGACCCGAATTCCCGGTTCCTTGAGGTCGTCGCCGATCTCACCCATCGCCACGGCATGTCCGGGCGCGTGACGGCGAGCCACTGCACCGCCATGGGCTCCTACGAGCCGTACTACTCCTCCAAGGTGCACGCATTGCTAGCACAAGCGGGGGTGAGCGTCGTCGTGAACCCGTTCGCGAACTCGCTCATTCAAGGCCGCTTGGACAACTGTCCGAAGCGTCGCGGCTTCGCCCAGCTGAAGGAGCTGCTGGCCGCCGGGGTGAACGTG
>Ga0306920_100002804_pt1 | contig 21996 bp, 26 predicted proteins | sample flu12Cox44000170_FD_204666 | JGI IMG/M metagenome (GOLD analysis project Ga0306920, IMG submission 204666) | Lab enrichment of tropical soil microbial communities from Luquillo Experimental Forest, Puerto Rico - flux4day.12C.oxic.44.000.170 (v2)... | ecosystem: Environmental > Terrestrial >...
GCGCTCGCGATGATCGAGTACACCGCCGACGAACTCACTCGCGCGCTCGCCCCCGAGGCACTGGAGCAGCGCTAGGGCGATTGCGGGGTCGACCCAACGGCTCAATTCGCCGCTGCGGGCGAATTGATGCGGATGGGCGCGAGCGCATTGCGGCGCGGCGTGCGTGCCGGTATCGTGCGTGTCTTTGGGCGCGCCGCGAGACGCGGCGGCCCCGGACCTCACAGCCGGAGCACGCAGCACATGAGCGAGACAAAAACCATACGTTGGGGCATCGTCGGCGCGGGCCGCATTGCGCACCGTTTCGCGCAGGGCGTCGCGCACGTGGCCCATGCGCGCGTCGAAGCGGTCTGGTCGCGGCGCGCGGCAACCGCGCAGGCGCTTGCCGCCACCTGCGGCGCGAAGGCGTGCGAGAGCCTGGACGCGCTCTTCGCGAGCGGCATCGACGCCGTCTATATCGCCACGATGCAGGACAGCCACGCTCACTACGCGATCGCGGCGCTCGAAGCCGGCCTGCCCGTGCTGTGCGAAAAACCCGCCACGGTGAATGGCGCGCAGCTCGAGCGCGTACTCGACGCGGCGCGGCGCGCGCAGCGCCTCTTCATGGAGGCGATGAAACCGCCGTTCTATCCCCTCTATCGTTCGTTGCGCGCGCAACTTGCCGCCGATCCGATCGGGCATGTCGGGCTCGTGCGCGCGGGCTGCTCCGTTGCGAACGTGCCGGCCGATCATCCGTCGTTTTCGTTCGAGCAGGCGGGCGGGGCGCTGCTCGACATCGGCGTGTACGAGATGTTTCTCGCCGTGGACTGGCTCGGTGCGCCGCGCGAGGTGCAGACCGTCGGGCGCCTGGGCGCGACTGGCGTCGATACGTTCGCGAGCCTGAACTGCCAGCACGAGCACGGCATCGCGCAGCTCTTTTGCGGGCTCGATCTGCACGGCTATGGCGACGCGCTGCTCGCAGGGCCGCTTGGCAACGTGACGATTCATGCGAACTGGTGGAATCCGGTGCGCGCGACGGTGCGTTACGCCGATGGCCGCGTCGTGGAACTCGACGAGCCGTTCGAGGGTGGCGGCCTCAACTACGAGACCGCGCACTTCTGCGAACTGCTGCGCGCGGGCGTGCTGGAAAGCCCGGTGATGACGCACGACACGTCGCGCCGCATGCTCGCCATGGCGGACGCCGCGCGCGCCGCGCTCGGACTGCGCTTTCCCTGCGAGTGAAAACCTGGGGCGCGGCGTGAAAGCGGCACGGCCCGCATGTGCGGGCCGTGTGCGAATGCGCGGATCAGGCGCGGAGTATCAGTGCCGCGTGGGCAGCGCGAGGCGCTTTTCGTACCAGTGCTGGATCCACTCGAGCACCTGGCACAGCACCCAGTAGATGGCGGCGGCCGCGAGATAGAGCGGCAGCGGCTGATACGTCGAGGCGATGATTTCCTGCGCGCTGCGCAGCAGCTCCGTCACGGTGATGACCGAGACGAGCGAGGTGTCCTTGATGAGGCTGATGAGGCTGTTCGAGAGGCTCGGCACGGCAATGCGCAGCGCCTGCGGCGCGATCACGTAGCGCAGCGTCTGGCTGCGCGAGAGGCCAAGGCTGTAGGCCGCGAGCCACTGGCCGCCGTGAATGCCGAGAATCGCTCCGCGCATGCTCTCCGAGAGATACGCCGCCACGTTCGCGGAAAGCGCGATCACGCCCGCGGGTGTCGGATCCAGCGAGATGCCGACGCTCGGCAGTCCGTAGTAAACGACGAAGATCTGCACGAGCAGCGGGGTGCCACGCATCAGGCTCACGTACACCCGCGCGATGTACACGAGCGCGCGGTTCGTGCTGATGCCCATGAGTGCGAGCACGGCGCCGCCGATGAGCCCGAAGATCATCGAGAACACGGCGAACTTGACCGTCAGCACCGCGCCCTGCGCGAGCACCGGCAGCGACTGGATGATGAGCGTGTAAATGGGCATGGGCGTAGGTAACGAGGTGAAGTGGCGCGTTTTGCTTGTGGCTGCGCCAATGGCCACGCATAGGCGAAGGGCGGCATCGTGCGATGCCGCCCTTCGCGTCAGCCCGGCTGTGCGGTGCCGAGGATCATGCCGGGATCAACGCGAGAGCGGCCTGGTCACGTCGATGCCAAACCATTTGTCCGAGATCTTCGAGAAGGTGCCGTCGGCTTCGAGTTGCGTCATCGCGTCGTCGATCGCCTTGGCGAACTTCGGATTGCCCTTCCTGAACGGGATGGCCGACGGGTTGCCATCGCCTACGATCGCGCCCGTGCGCAGCGGCAGCTGCGAGTTCTTCAGCAGGTAGGCGAGCATCAGGCGGTCGTTGAGCGCCGCGTCGAGACGGTTCGCGGCGAGGTCGCGCAGATATTCGGGCGCGCCCGGATAGGTCTTCACGTCGATGCCCGGCACCGACTTGGCCATGTCCATGTAGTTCGTGCCGAGACCGACGCCGAGCTTCTTGCCCTTGAGGTCGTCGAGCGACTTGAACTGGCGCGTGTCGTCCTTGCGCTGGATGAGCTGCGCGGCCGAGTACGTGTAGGCCGGCGAGAAGTCGAGCGCGGCCTTGCGCTGGTCGGTGACGCCCACCTGGTTCACGATCACGTCGAACTTGCCAGCCTGGAGGCCGGCGATGATGCCGCTCCATTCGGTCGTGACGAACTCGGGCTTCAGGCCCATCTTCGCGGCCACGGCTCTCGCGATGTCGACGTCATAGCCGACCAGCTCGCCATTGGGCGCCTTCGAGTTGAACGGGGGGAACGTGCCTTCGAGACCGACGCGCAGCGTGCCGCGCGCCTTGACCTGGTCGAGCAGGTCTTCGGCGTGGGCGCTGGCTGCGACGAACGATGCGCCGACGATTGCGAGTGCAAAGAGTTTTTTCAGCAAACCGGATTTCATGTTTTCCTCTTGTTCTGCTGCTGCGATTCCAGTGCTAGTGCACAGCGCCTCCGATGCGCCATGACTAGCCTGCCACTATAGCTTCACGCGCGGCCCGAGGCCAGCGCGCGTGCACATTCGGCCACGAGCGCCGGGCCGCGGTAGATGAAGCCCGTGTAGACCTGCACGAGCGAGGCGCCGGCCGCGATCTTCGCGCGCGCGTCGTCGCCCGAAAAGATGCCGCCCACGCCGATGATCGGCACCTGCTCGCCCAGCTCGGCGCGCAGCTTGCGGATCACGTTGTTCGACGCGTCGAACACGGGGCGCCCGGAGAGGCCGCCTGCTTCGTTCGCATTCGGCATGCCTTCGACCGCCGCGCGCGAGAGCGTGGTGTTGGTCGCGATCACGCCTTCGATCTTGTGGCGCAGGAGCGTGTCGGCGATCTCCTTGATCTGCTCGTCGTCGAGATCGGGCGCGATCTTCAGCGCGAGCGGAACGAGCTTGCCATGCATGTCGGCAAGACGCTGCTGCTTGTCCTTGAGCGCCGCGAGGAGGGCGTCGAGTTCACCGGCGCCCTGCAACTGGCGCAGATTCTTCGTGTTCGGCGACGAGATGTTGATCGTCACGTAGCTCGCGAACGGATAGACGCGCTCGAGGCAGAAGAGATAGTCGTCGGCGGCGCGCTCGATCGGCGTGTCGGCGTTCTTGCCGATGTTCAGGCCGAGAATGCCGCGATAGCGCGCGGCCTGCACGTTCTTCACGAACTGCTCGACGCCGTGATTGTTGAACCCCATCCGGTTGATGATGCCGCCCGCCTGTGGCAGCCGGAAGATGCGCGGCCGCGGATTGCCCGGCTGCGGGCGCGGCGTCACGGTGCCCACCTCGATGAAGCCGAAGCCCAGCGCGGCGAAGCCGTCGATGGCGGCGCCTTCCTTGTCGAGGCCTGCGGCGAGGCCCACGGGATTGCGGAACGTGAGACCCATGACGGTGCGCGGCGAATCGGGCACGCGCGGCGCGAGGAGCCCGGCCATGCCGGTGCGGCCGGCGGCGCCGATCATGCGCAGGGAAAGGTGGTGGGCGTCTTCGGCGTCCATGCGAAAGAGCTGGTCGCGGACGAACGGATAAAGGGTGCTGAACACGGAGAGAAAGGCGCGGGCGCCGGAAAATGGGGACCCGCTATTTTAGCGGTAACGCCGCTCCAGGGCGATGCGGTGGGCGGCCCGATTCCGACCGGCCGGACGTTCAGGCTTCGGTCGTGAGCGCAGCCCATTCGCCGTCGAACAGGCCTTCGAGCGGCTGAAAGCGGGCCTTGTACGCCATCTTCGGACTCTCGCGGATCCAGTAGCCGAGGTAGACGTAAGGCAGCTGAAGGCTGCGCGCCTGCTCGATCTGCCAGAGGATGTTGTAGGTGCCGTAGCTCGTATGGGGCGTATCGGGGTCGAAGAACGTGTAGACCGAGGAGAGCCCGTCGCCGAGGATATCGATCATGCTCACCATGCACAGCGTGCCGGGCTCGTCGGGATGCGTGGGATCGGGCTCGCGGAATTCGACGAGCCGCGAGTTGATCCGGCTCTGCAGCAGGAACTGCTCGTACTGATCGCGGCTGTCGCGGTCCATGCCGCCGCCCGCGTGGCGCGCAGACTGATAGCGCATGTAGAGCGCGTAGTGCGCCTCGTCATAGTGCAGCGGCGCGACTGTTGCGACGAGCGCGCCATGGCGCTTCCACGCGCGGCGTTGCGTGCGGCTCGGCGAGAAGCGCTCGACCGGCACGCGCACCGGCACGCACGCGCGGCAGCCGTCGCAGTAGGGCCGATAGGTGAATACGCCGGAACGCCGGAAGCCCGCCTTCACGAGATCGGTGTAGACGTCGGAATTGATGAGATGGCTGGGCGTGGCCACCTGCGAGCGCGCGATGCGCCCTTCCAGGTAGCTGCAGGGGTAGGGCGCCGTTGCATAGAATTGCAGCGCGGAAAGCGGTGAAAGCGGCAGCTCGTTCGGATGCGTCACGTTGGCAGCTCTCGTAGCAGTTCGGATCGTCGCGTGGCGCACCCGGCCTCGTGCGTTGGTCTTGCCAGGCTGCACGGCACTTCGCGCGTGGCGTGCCAGAGAGGGGCGGCGACGGGTTCTGTTTTCAGTCTAACATTGACGCGGAGCATGTATCCATCGAATTGCGCGGGCTGTAGCGCGTGTGCACGCGGGGGCCCTCAGCCGCTCGTCCACCGCTCGCTTGCCCGTTATGCGGCGGGCAGGAACTCGTCCGGCGCGCCTGTGCCGCCGAGCAGATCGGCGAGCACGGCTTTGTCGAATTTCCAGGGTATGGGCGCCGCATTCACATGCGTGCGCACGTGGGCGATGAACGCCTTGCGCGAGATTTCGCGCCCGCCGAGCGAAGCGAGATGCGCGGTGTTCTGCTGGCAGTCGATCATCTCGACGCCGTGACGGCGCAGGTGCGCGACGAGCGCCGCGAGCGCAATCTTCGAGGCGTCGGTGACGGAGGCGAACATCGACTCCCCAAAGAACATGGTGCCGAGCGCCACGCCGTAAAGGCCGCCCACGCGCTCGCCGTCGCACCATGTCTCGATGCTGTGCGCGTCGCCCACGCGGTGCAGGGTGGAGTACGCATCGATCACGTCGCCGGTGATCCAGGTGCCGCGCTGGCCGCGCCGGGGCGCGTTCGCGCATGCGCGCATGACGGCGGCGAAATTATTGTCGACGCGAATCTCCCACGCGTTCTCGCGCAGCACGCGCTTGAGCGTTTTCCTGAACGACGGCGAGACCTTGAACTCGTCGGGGCGCAGGATCATGCGCGGGTCGGGGCTCCACCAGAGGACCGGCTGGCCATCGGAGTACCACGGGAAGATGCCGCGCCGGTAGGCGTCGATGAGGCGCGAGGGCAGCAGGTCCGCGCTGGCGGCGAGCAGGCCCGGGGCGCCGCTCGACGCGCCGAGAGCGCGCTCGACGGCGGGAAACGGGTCGTCGGGCGAAAGCCAGGGGACCATCGTCGCGGGCGCAGTCAGGAAAACAATCAGCCGTCGCGCAGCGAGCGCAGGACGTCGCCGGTGTGCAGCCCGTAGCTGCCCGACTGGCGATCGGCGAAGAAAAAGCGCAGGGTCTGGCCGACCGTGGGGAATGCAATGTCGTCCCAGGGAATCTCGTGCTCTTCGAAAAGCCGCACTTCGAGGCTCTCCTCACCGGCTTCGATATCGATGTCGAGCAGGCGCGCGAGATAGAACAGATGCACCTGATGCACGCGCGGCACGTTCAGGAGCGAAAAGAGGTTCTGCACCTCGACGCGCGCGCCGGCTTCCTCGAGCGTTTCGCGCGCTGCGGCTTCGGCGGTTGTCTCGCCCATCTCCATGAAGCCGGCGGGCAGTGTCCAGTAGCCGTAGCGCGGCTCGATCGCGCGGCGGCACAACAGCACCTTGTCTTCCCAGACCGGAACCGTGCCGACCACGTTGCGCGGATTCTGATAGTGAATGGTGCCGCAGTGCGAGCAGACGTAGCGTTCGCGATTGTCGCCGGGCGGAATGAGCAGGCTGACCGCCTGACCGCAAGTCGAGCAGAATTTCATGGGCACGATAGGGGGATGGGTGATGCGAGTTTATCACCGCTGCGCTCGCTGCCGGATTGTTGCCCAGAGGTGGCACGAAGGGGATGGCGATTCCGCGCCCGATCCCGCCCGCGAGGGACCGTAAACGGAAAAAGGGTTACAGGCTGTTGACCTGTAACCCTTTCGAATTCTGCTGGTTGCGGGGGTAGGATTTGAACCTACGACCTTCGGGTTATGAGCCCGACGAGCTGCCAGACTGCTCCACCCCGCGTCCGTCGAAGAAAAGATTATATGACAGTTCGCGCCGCGTTGCAACAACAAATAACGAGCGCCTTACCGCGTGGTTGCAGAACGATTGCAGAACGCCCGCGGGACGGCTTGCGTACCCTCAGGATAGAATCGGGGCTCGGTCGGCGCAGTGCTCGTCGTCGCTCGCACGTTCGCGCCAGCACCTTGCGTTCCAATCGCGCTCCAAACGCCTCCTTCATATGCCTCGTTCATGGATATCCCCCTCGATCTGCAATCGATAGCCGCGCAGGAACATGCGCTGGTATTTCCCCGTTTCGACGCCGATCGCGCGTGGCAGCTCGGCTCGCATCTGCACGAGCTCGCGCGCGCCCGCGCGCTTGCCGTCGCCATCGATGTGCGCACGTTTGGCCAGCCGCTCTTCTTCTGCGCGCTCGAAGGCGCCACGCCCGATAACGCCGACTGGGTGCGCCGCAAGTCACGCGTGGTCGAGCACTTTCGCCGCAGCTCCTATGCGATCGGCCTGCGCATGCAGCAAACCGGCTCGACGCTCGCTGAAAAGCACGGCTTGCCCATTGCCGAGTTCGCGCCGCACGGCGGCTCGTTTCCGCTCACCGTGGCGGGGGCGGGCGTGATTGGCTCGGTGACGGTCTCGGGCATGCCGCAGCGCGCCGATCACGAGCTGGTGGTCGAAGCGCTCTGCGCGCAGCTCGACGTCGACTACGCGCAGCTCGCGCTCGCAAAGGGCTGACACGATGCGCTTCCCTGTATTGTCTGCGTGGACCTGGCTCGTCATCTCGATCGTCGCGGAAGTCATCGCCACCTCTGCGCTGCGCGCCTCGGACGGCTTCACACGGCTCGCGCCGTCGGCGATCGTCGTGGTCGGGTACGGCGTCGCGTTTTACGGGCTCTCGCTCACGTTGCGCAGCTTGCCGGTCGGCATCGTCTATGCGGTGTGGTCGGGCGTGGGCATCGTGCTCATCACGCTCGTCGCGATGGCGCTGTATCGTCAGGTGCCCGATCTTCCAGCCGTGTTCGGGCTTGGCCTCATCGTGGCCGGCGTGGTAGTGCTCAATCTGTTCTCGAAGATGCAGGCGCACTGAAAGCCCGCGGCGCGCGCGGCTGCGTGGCCGCACGATGTCGAGGCCCCGGGTGGCGCATTCGACCGCCGCATCGGCCACGTTCGCCGCAGGCTTTTCTCCCCGCGCGTAGCATGGCCGGTTACCGCCGTGCGCCGCGTCGCCCGCTGGCGGGAGTGCTTACTGCTGAATTTCCCCACTGGGGCTGGACATGATCATTCGTTTCCCCGCCGATGCGCCGCTCTATCGCGACTCCAATCTGACGGTGGTCTTTCCCGCACTCGTTGACGGCACACGCGTTCCCTGCGCGATTTCCGTCGAGGCGCTCGAGGACCATTTCGGCGCGTTGCCCGCGAACCGCGACGCGTGGATGCAGGCGTTCGACGTCGGCCGTCCGCGTATCGAGGCGGTGGCCCGCGCCCATCTCGAACTCAGCAACGGGACGCCGGTGCTGCTCAAGAGCGGTCACTTTCCTCCCGGTCGTCTGGACTCGTAGCAGCGGGCGCGCCGGCCGGACGTCATGGGACGTTTCGGCCGGCGCGACCGGCTGGCGCCGCCATGGGCATTGCCGAACGCAAGGACCGCGAACCACGCGCACGCGCGCATGACCAGCGCGTGCGCATTCTCGACGCTGCGCGCCGCATCGTCATGCGTGAGGGTCTCGCCGCGCTCTCGATGCGCAAGATCGCCGAAGCGATCGGTTATTCGCCTGCGTCCCTCTACATTTACTTCGAAGGCCGCGACGAGATTGCCGAGGCGCTGGGCCGCGAAGGCTACGCGCAACTGCTCGCGCATCTCGAGCCGCTCGCGAGTATTGCCGATGCGCGCGAGCGGCTTCATGCGCTCGCGCATGCGTACGTGGCGTACGGCTGCGACCATCCCCAGACTTACGAACTCATTTTCATGGCGCACAAGGAGCGCGGGGGGCAGGGGGGGCCGCCTGGGCGGCGTCAGCGCGAAGTGCCTGATGCTACCGGCGCGCCTGAAGAATCTGCCGGGCTTGCTTGCGGCGCACGACTCTTCGCCGGCACGCTGTCGGGGCTGACGCCTGCGGGCGGCACGCGCGCCGACGGCGGTCTGCTTGCGCAGGCGCTCTGGGCCATGCTGCACGGCGTGGTAACGCTCACGCTCGCGCCTGCCGGCTTCGAGCGCGCGGCACACGGTCCGTTGATCGACGCCGCGCTCGATGCCTGGTTCGGCATTCGCGCTGCGCCGGGCGCGCCGCCGGCGGCGCAAACGCCCGGCGCGGCGTCGTGATAGCCTCGAGAGTCGTATCGACCCGCCGTTCTTCGTATCGTCTTGCCAATCGCCATGTCACACGAAGCCACCGCAAGCCCGACCGCCGCCGATGCCGATCCGCACGTACTCACGCGCGTGGCGAACCGCATCGGCTATATCGAACTCGAGCGCCCGCAGGCGCTCAACGCGCTCTCGACCGGCATGGTTCGCGCCATGCACGCAGCGCTCGATCGCTGGCGCGACGACCCCGGCGTGCTCGCGGTGATCGTGCGCACGCGCCACGCGCGCGCGTTCTGCGCGGGCGGTGATATCCGCTTTCTCTACGAGGCGTATCGCGCGGGCGACCAGGTGGCGCTCGACACGTTCTTCGCCGACGAATATCGCCTCAACCACGCCATCTTCACCTACCCGAAGCCGTACATCGCGATGCTCAACGGCGTGGTCATGGGCGGCGGCATGGGCATTTCGCAAGGCGCGCATCGCACGGGCGGGCTGCGCCTCGTTGGCGCGACCACGCGCATGGCGATGCCGGAGACGCGCATCGGCCTCTTTCCCGACGTCGGCATGGGCTGGTTCCTGGCGCGCACGCCTGGCGCAATCGGCAGGTATCTCGCGGTGACGGGCGAGACGCTCGATCAGGCGAGCGCGCTGTACGCGGGGCTCGCCGATGCGTCGCTCGACGAAGCCGCGTGGCCAGGGCTGCTCGACGCGCTCGAGAGCGAGCCGTTTGCGACCGGTGCCGAAGTGGTGGCGCGCATCCGCCAGGCCGCGTTGCCCGCGCACGAGGCGCGGCGCCAGGCCGAAGGTTCGTCGCTGGCCGCGGTTCGCGCCTGGCTCGACCTGCATTTCTCGTTGGCCGACGTGCCGGCCATGCTGGCGTCGCTCGAAGCCGCCGGGCGTGCGGGCGGTGGCGCGCACGCCGAATGGGCAGAGCAGATCGTGGGTGTGTTGCGTGAGCGCTCGCCACTCTCGATGGCGGTGTCGCTCGAAGTGGTGTCGCGCGCGGAAGGAACGATGGCCGACTGTCTGCGACGCGATCTCGATCTCACACGATCGAGCTTCGCGATCGGCGACGTGATGGAAGGCATCCGCGCGCGCATCATCGACAAGGACAATCACCCGCAGTGGCGTTTCGCGAGTATCGAGGACGTGCGCCGCGAAGCGGTCGAGCGGATGTTCGAGAGTCCGTGGAGCGGGACGGAGCATCCGCTACGCGAGCTCAACGGCTGAGCGGACGGGCGAGGGGAAAAGGCGGAGGGGACACAGGCCGTGCATCGCGCACGGCCTGCAGGTGTTCGTACGCGAGGTCAGTCTTCCGCGGTTTCGCTCATGAACGCGCGCATGAAAACGAGCGCGCCCCAGCCCCACATCGCGTTCGATGCGAAGCCCGTTGCGAGGCGCGGCAACATGTTGCCGCTCGGCCAGATACCGCGCAGCGGATCGACGACGAACACCATCGCGGCGGTCAGGACGAGGCCGCCGAAGACGAACGCCTGAACCCACGGTGCGGGCCGCGAGGGCGACACGCGCAGCAGCCACGCCATCAGCACGGCCCAGATGGCGCTCCAGATCGCGTTTGCAAGGAATTCCGGCAGCCCGAGGGGCAGGAACGGGGCCGTCGAAAATCCCGCCACGTCGACGACCTGCGCGGCGTGCAGTAACGCGAGCGTCGCCTCGCGAAAGAAGAGCGACGCCAGAAAGCCGGATACGAACGGCAGAATCAGTTTTTGCATGTAATCGTGCGAGAGCTTGCCTGGCCTCGCCGCTTTCTGCGCTTTCACGCGCGGCGTGCCGGTGTTTTTGTGGGTGCGTGCGCCATTATATCGGCGCGCGGTGCGGCGGGGCGCGCCGTATGCTAAAGCGTCGGGCAAAGCACGAAAGTGGAAAACCTAAGCTCAAATAAATCGTTCTAAAGGGCGAGGGCCCTCCCTAGACTGGTTCCCCATGAAGACGGCGCCGCCGTCACACGGCGCTGCGCGAGGCGCACGGGGAACGCGCCGGCGCATTCCGTCTGCTGTCGAATCCTTTCAACCCAGCCTTGAGCGGCGCGTTCATTTGCGCGGCGCGCGCGCATGCTCGCGCCCGTTTGTGCCCGATTTGCCCGCTTGCTGGCGGGACTCACCCGATTCGCATTTTGAAATTACAGGCAGGAGCAACGCATGAATGTGTTCTGGTTCATCCCGACCCACGGCGACAGCCGCTATCTGGGCACGACCCAGGGCGCGCGCGCTGCCGATCTCGCGTACTTCCAGCAGATCGCCGTCGCCGCCGATACGCTCGGCTACGAGGGCGTCCTGCTGCCCACGGGCCGCTCGTGCGAGGACGCCTGGGTCGTGGCGTCGAGCCTCATCGCCGCGACGCGGCGCCTGAAGTTTCTCGTGGCGATCCGGCCGGGACTCTCGTCACCGGCGCTCTCCGCGCGCATGGCCGCCACCTTCGACCGGCTCTCGAACGGTCGCCTGCTCATCAACGTCGTGACGGGCGGCGATACGACCGAGCTGGAAGGCGACGGCCTCTTCGTCGATCACGACACGCGCTACGCCATCACCGATGAGTTCCTGCACATCTGGCGCAAGCTGCTCGCGGCTTCGCACGCGAACGAAGCGATCGACTTCGAAGGGCGCCATCTGCGCTCGGTGGGCGGCAAGGTGCTGTATCCGCCGGCGCAGCATCCGCATCCGCCGCTGTGGTTCGGCGGCTCGTCGCCGGCCGCGCACGCCATGGCGGGCGAGCATATCGACACCTATCTGACCTGGGGCGAGCCGCCCGAAGCGGTCGCGCGCAAGATCGCCGACATTCGCGCGCGTGCGGCAGAGCATGGCCGCACGATCCGCTTCGGCATCCGTTTGCACGTGATCGTGCGCGAGACCGAAGACGAAGCGTGGGCCGCCGCCGAGAAGCTCATCAGCCACCTCGACGACGACACTGTGGCGCGCGCCCAGGCCGCGTTCGCGAAGATGGATTCGGAGGGCCAGCGCCGCATGGCCGCGCTGCACGGCGGCAAGCGTGGCACGCGCAAGGATCTCGAGGTCTATCCGAACCTGTGGGCAGGCGTGGGCCTCGTGCGCGGCGGCGCGGGCACGGCACTCGTCGGGAATCCTGAACAGGTGGCCGCGCTCATGAAGGAGTATGCGGAGCTTGGCATCGAGACGTTCATTCTGTCCGGCTATCCGCATCTGGAGGAATCGTACCGATTTGCGGAGCTCGTGTTCCCGCTGCTGCCGGGGCGCGCTGCGAAGGGCGCGGCCGGCCCGCTTTCGGGGCCGTTCGGCGAAGTAGTCGGCAATCACTTTCTGCCGAAGGCGAGCCAGAGCTGAGAGGCCCGACAAATGCAGTAATCGTGGAGGATGCGACGATGACGCAATCCGCAGTGACAGAAGTGGAAGAAGTGGCAGTCGCACCCGCAAGAGGCGCGGCCGGTGACGCCGCCGCGCGCGCAATGCACGCGTTCGCGCGCGCGAGCCGGCGTCGGCTCGCACCCTGGCTCGTGCCGCTGGCGATCCTCCTGATCTGGGAGCTGGCGGCGAAAAGCGGCGCACTCTCGACGCGTGTGCTGCCCGAGCCGCTCGCCGTGGTGCGGGCCGCATGGTCGCTGATCGAATCGGGAGAAATGTGGCAGGACGTGCGCGTGAGCACCTGGCGCGCGCTCTCTGGCTTCGCGAGCGGCGGCGGCATCGGGCTCGTGCTCGGGCTGGCTACCGGCCTCTTCAAGCCCGTGGAAACCGCGCTCGATTCGACTGTTCAGATGGTCCGCAATATTCCGGCGCTCGCCATGATTCCGTTAGTGATCCTCTGGTTCGGCATTGGCGAGGAGGCAAAGGTGTTTCTCGTCGCGCTGGGCGTTTTCTTTCCCGTGTACGTGAACACGTTCCACGGCATACGCTCGGTGGACGCCAATCTCGTCGAGATGGCGCGTAGCTATGGGCTCAAGGGCTTCGCGCTCTATCGCGAAGTGATATTGCCGGGGGCGTTGCCGTCGATTCTCGTTGGCGTGCGCTTTGCGCTCGGCCTGATGTGGGTGACGCTGATCGTGGCCGAAACGATCTCCGCGCAGTCGGGCATCGGCTACATGACGATGAACGCGCGCGAATTCCTGCAAACCGATGTGGTGGTGGTCGGCATCCTGCTCTATGCGGCGCTCGGCAAGCTCGCCGACTGGCTCGCGAAGTGGCTCGAGCGGGTGGCGCTGCGCTGGCACCCCGCGTATCAACAGGAGGGCGAAGCATGAGCGCGAGCCAGCTGGCGCCGGGCTACCGCGCAAGGCGCGGCACTTTCGAGCGCGTGCATGCGCGCGAGCGCAGCGACAAGGTACAGGGCGCGCATGAGGGCGCGGCGTTGCGCACGACTGCGCGCGCACGGGACGCTGCCGTTGAACTGCGCGGCGTGGGAAAACGCTATGGCGAGCGCGTCGTGCTGAACGGCTTCGATCTCGCGATCGAGCGCGGCAGTTTCGTCTCGATCGTCGGGCGCAGCGGATGTGGCAAGTCCACCTTGCTGCGTTTGATCGCCGGCCTCGAAACCGCGGACGAGGGCGCCGTGGAGCGGCGCGGCGCAGATGGCGCGGTGCTCGACACACGCATCATGTTTCAGGACGCGCGCCTTTTGCCCTGGAAAACCGTGCTGCAGAACGTAATGCTCGGACTCGGGCGCGGCGCGCGCGAGGACGCCCGCGCGGTGCTGAACGAAGTCGGCCTGCTCGCGCGCGCCGACGAGTGGCCCGCGCGTCTTTCGGGCGGCCAGCGGCAGCGCGTTGCGCTCGCCCGCGCACTCGTGCACCGGCCGAGCCTGCTGCTGCTCGACGAGCCGCTCGGGGCGCTCGACGCGCTCACGCGCATCGAGATGCATGCGCTCATCGAGCGCTTGTGGCGCGAGCATCGCTTCACCGCGCTGCTGGTGACGCACGATGTGCACGAGGCCGTCGCGCTCGGCGACCGGATTCTGCTCGTCGAGGCGGGGCGCATCGCGCTCGATGAGGCCGTGCCGCTCGAGCGCCCGCGTGCGCGCGTCGACGCGCGTTTCGCCGCGCTCGAAGAAAGCGTGCTGCAGCACCTGCTTGGCCATGGCTCGCAGTAAACCAGCGGGCGGCCTTCCGGCGTGAAACCTTGAATCATTGATCAGCAATCCTCTCTTTCATACTCGAACTCACGGAGCCGAATCTATGAGCATTACCGCCATCAACGTGCGCAACCAGTTTCGCGGCAAGATCAAGGAGATCATTCGCGGGCCCGTCGTTTCGGAAGTCGACGTCGACACGGCGTTCGGCGTCGTGACCTCGGTGATCACCACGCGCTCGATCGACGAACTCGAGTTGAAGGTGGGCTCGGAAGTGGTTGCACTGGTGAAGTCCACGGAGGTGTCGATCGCGCGGCTCTGACGCGCGACGCGCGCGTTCGAAGTGCTACGATGAACCGTCAGCGGAAGGACGGAGAGGCGATCATGGAGCCGAAGGGCATCGACATGGGCGACTACCAGGAGCGCTACAAGGACTACGACATCGAAGTCGCGGTCGAGCAGGTGCTCACGGGGGTGAAGGCGCACTATCGCGTGCTGAAGGGCGATACGGTCGTGGAGGACTGGCAGCTCGTGCATATCACGCGCCTCTGGTCCACCGAGCATGCGGCGGCAGAGGCCGGCTTCGAAGCGGCGCGCGCGTGGATCGATGCGCGTGGCGCGCAGGCGATCTAGCGCCTGCCTTGCGAGCCGGCAGGCGGCGAGTGCTTCGCTCGACGCTCTGCATCGGCGAACATGTCGCGCAGGTGTTGCCGGTCGGCGTCGGTGAGGTGCGCAGCGGCGGCCGGCATGGTGAGTACCAGTTTCAGCGTGAGGCTGCCGCGCGCGCCGTGACGGTCCGATAGCCCGAGACCCGGCAGACGGATCGGCGTGCCCGGGTTCGCATTGGCGGGAATCTTCACTTCGATGGTGCGGCCCAGGACCTTCGCGCGAATGCCGCCGCCCAACATGGCCGTCACGCAGTCGATCTGAATCTCGCAGGCGAGATCGAGCCCGTTGCGCGTGAAGCCCGGGCCACAGACGATGGAGAGCGAGAAAGTCGCGTCCCCGGGCGGGCCGCCGCTCACCCCGGGATGACCGCCGCCTTCCACCACCAGGCGTTGACCGTCCCACGCCCCGCGAGGAATCTCGACGACGTGGGACTTGCGCCAGGTCTGCACGCCCGTGCCGTGACACTGCTCGCAAAGCACGCCACGATCTTCCCGCTGGCACGCGAGACATGGGCCTTTGACGGGGTAGTGCGCTTCTACTCCGCCGCCATCGATCGCGACTTCGAGCGGCACGAAAAGCTCGACCAGGCAGTTCGCGCCGCGCATTGGCGGCGGCGCGCGGCGCTGGCGCGGCGGGGCTTCGCTGCTGCGGGTCGGGCTGGCTGACGCAGCGCCAGCGGCTGTCCTGGCCGTTGGCGCGACACGCCGGCCGGTCAGAATCTCGAACGCTTCCTGAATGCGCTTGAACGCCGGCTCGACGGCCGCTTCGTGCCCCTTGTTGCGGTCGGGGTGGTATTTCGCCCGCAACTGGCGGTAGGCGCGTTTGATCTCTGCCGGCGATGCAGTCTCCGGCAGTTGCAGTCGCCTGTAGTATTCATCGAAGCTCAAACGCGTTCCCGGGTGTATGCCTGCGGGTTTTTCTGGAGTGTAGACGCAAAAAAGCCCGCAACCAGGGCGGGCTCATTTGTTCGCTGCGGATGCACAGCTGAATTCTCTGGGGTGGCTGATGGGACTCGAACCCACGACGACAGGAATCACAATCCTGGACTCTACCAACTGAGCTACAGCCACCGCTGTTTCCTCAACCGGCGCTGCTTTGAAAGCGGCGTCAATCAAGAAGCAAGATTATATACATACCAAAGCTGGCTTGCCTAGCCCTTTATTCAAGAATTTCATCCGGAACGCGCAGATATTCGCGGGCTTCGTCGAAGATGGCGAGATCGCCCCTGGCGAGCTTGCGGCTGTCCGAGAGGACGCGGCGCCATCCGCGCGCGCCGGCCACGCCGCGATAAAGGCCCAGCGCATGGCGCACGATGGCGCCCAGGTAGGTGTCGCGCGCGATTTCGCCCGCACAGTAGTCGATGAGCTTCGCCTCCACCTCTTCGCGCGTCAGCGCTGCATCGGTCGCGCCGTAGAAGCGCGCGTCGACGTCGGCGAGCACATAGGGGTTGTGATAGGCCTCGCGGCCAAGCATCACGCCATCCACGTGCTGCAAATGCTGTTCGACTTCGTCGAGCGTCTTGATGCCCCCGTTGATGAGGATTTCGAGCTGCGGGAAGTCGCGCTTGAGCTGGTACGCGTAGTCGTACTTGAGCGGCGGAATCTCGCGGTTCTCCTTCGGGCTCAAGCCCTTCAGGATCGCGTTGCGCGCGTGGACGATGAAGACCTCGCAGCCCGCTTCGGCAATCGTGCCGACGAAGTCGCGCACGAACGCATAGTCCTCGACCGCATCGACGCCAATGCGGTGCTTGACCGTGACCGGCACCGACACGACGTCGCGCATTGCCTTCACGCAGTCCGCCACGAGCTGCGGCTCGTTCATGAGGCACGCGCCGAAGGCGCCGCGCTGCACGCGCTCGGAAGGGCAGCCGCAGTTCAGGTTGATTTCGTCGTAGCCCCACTGTTCTCCGAGCTTCGCCGCACGCGCGAGGTCGTCGGGCTCGCTGCCGCCCAGCTGAAGCGCAACCGGCGCCTCGGCCGGCGTGAAGGCGAGATGGCGCGGCACGTCGCCATGAAGGAGGGCGCCCGTCGTCACCATCTCCGTATACAGCCACGTGTGCCGGGAGATGAAGCGATGCAGCGAGCGGCAGTGGCGATCGGTCCAGTCCATCATCGGCGCGACGGAAACGCGGCGGGGGCTGGCTTGACGGTTGGCGGACATGGCGATGGGAGGCTGCTGGCGTGGATCAACCTTGCATTTTAGCGCATATGGGCGCTACTGCTCCTGCCCTTTGCGCGCCGCGCCAATTTGCCCGTTGTGCGGCAGGAAGTGCTTCCAGTCGGCTTCTGGCACCCGAAAGACCCTGCCGGTGTTGTGTAATCCGCAGCGAATTTGGTGCGTCGCGCAAATTTTTTTGAGCCTCCTTATAGGGTCTGTTCGTCGCTCAGCCCCGCCGGAATTGCCTCACACGATTGTTCCCGAATGCAGAATAGTAAATTCGGATTATCGTGATTATTTTCCGATAGTAGGTGTATACACTGATTTCCGTTGACGCAGCTCATGGGCACAGACCTCCCAGGCGAGGCGCCATCCCGATCCGCAACTGAACCTGAATATGGAGTCCACCATGAAGACCAAACTGATCGCAGCGCTGCTGGTCGCAGCTACCGCTTCTGTTGCCGCTCCGGCGTTCGCCAGCGGCTACGGCCCGGCACCGTTCTATCGCCCGGACGTCGGCGCGCCCGCTTCGCAGCGCGGCCAGAGCGTCCAGACCGTGTCCGCAGAGCGCGTCCAGGAACAAGGCGCCCAAACGGCTTACGGCGGCGTCGCCGGCTCGGCTTCGCAGTCGGGCAGCCACGTGAAGGCCGCGGCCTCGCAATCGGTCTACTTCGGCCAGTAAGTCTAGCTGAAATTGCCGTGCCGCCCGCGAGCCGGGCGGCGTAAAAGCCGGATGTCGTTTCGACGTCCGGCTTTCTGCTTTTCAGAGCGCGCTTGCGGTGCGTCAGGTGCTTTCCGGACGACGCTCAGGAAGCGGCGCGCACGCGCTTGTCGATAGCCTCGCGGATACGGTCGAAGGCGGCGTCGAACGCGTTGTCCTGGGTCGGGAAACGGCCCGAGGCGATGCCGTCGACGGGCACGGTGGCGTTCTCGCTGTCCGTGAGGCTCTGGATGATCTGCGTCGAGACGAAAAAGCCGGCTTCGTGGTCGCCGTCCACGCCCGCTGTCATGTCGAAACCCATGTACTCGTAGCTGCGTCGGTTTTCCATGACGATTTCTCCTCGTACGCGCGTGAGCGGATTCTGGCACGTCTCCCGGCGCAGCGCATTCGGCGTCTCCTGAAAAAATTCCGGCGCCGTGGTAGTTTCGCCGTTTCCCCAACCGCACTGATGGACAAGGTTTCCATGGAATACCGCACACTCGGCAATACCGACGTCAAGGTGAGCCTGATCGGGCTCGGCACGATGACGTGGGGCGAGCAGAACACGGAGCGCGAGGCGCACGAGCAGATCGACTACGCGCTCGACCAGGGTGTCACGTTGATCGATGCCGCGGAAATGTACCCCGTGCCGCCGCGCCCGGAGACTCAGGGACAGACCGAGCGCTTTATCGGGACCTGGCTTGCCAGACATGGCGCGGCGCGCGAGCGCATCGTGCTCGCCACCAAGATAGCGGGCCCCGCGCGCCAGCCGCACAATCCCCAGCACATTCGCGGGCCGGAGAACCAGTTCGACCGCAAGAACCTGACCGAAGCGCTCGACGGCAGCCTCAAGCGCCTGCAGACCGACTATGTCGACCTCTACCAGCTGCACTGGCCCGACCGCAGCACGATGACGTTCGGCCGCAACGCCTATCCGTATATCGACGACGCCCACACGGTGCCGATCGAGGAAACGCTCAGCGTGCTGGCGGATTTTGTGAAGGCGGGCAAGATCCGCCACATCGGCGTGTCAAACGAGACGCCGTGGGGCGTCGCGCAATTCCTGCGCGCCGCCGAAAAGCTCGGCCTGCCGCGCATCGTCAGCATCCAGAATCCGTACAGCCTGCTCAACCGCACGTTCGAGAGCGGCCTCTCCGAATTCACGCATCGCGAAGGCGTGGGTTTGCTCGCGTATTCGCCGCTCGCGTTCGGCTGGCTCTCGGGCAAGTACGAGGGCGGGGCGCGCCCGGAAGGCGCGCGCATCACGCGGTTCGAGCGCTTCAAGCGTTACAGCAAGCCCGAATCGGTGGCCGCGACGTCGCGCTATGTCGAGCTCGCGAGGGCGCACGGCTATACGCCCGCGCAGTTCGCGCTGGCGTTCGTCAACAGCCGGCCGTTCCTCACCAGCAATCTGATCGGCGCCACCTCGCTCGAGCAGCTGAAGGAAAATATCGCCAGCGCGGACGTCAAACTCACGCCCGAACTGCTCGCGCAAATCGACGCGCTGCACGAGCAGCAGCCGAATCCCGCCCCTTGACCGGCAAGCCGCGAACAGGCTGGGAAAAGCGCGGCGCTTGCACGAGCCGCGCGGCGCCAGGCTAACGCCATAACGACCGCCAATACAGCAAAATCGTTGGCGATTCGCAAGGCATACACTACGATCCAGCATGCGCCGGTCGGGGCGCCATCACGCGAAGCGCGCAGTGCGTGCGCGGCGCGTGATGGCGCCCGGCCGGCCGTCCATACGCTCAATCCCGGAGAAACTTCACAATGACGAGCGCACGTCCAGCGCAATCGCAGCCGTCTTACGGCTGGCCCATTTTCATTTTGCTGGCGGTGGCCGGCCTCTTCTACGTGAAGTGGTTCCCGTACTATCACCGCGCATTCACGGCCGAGGAAACGCACTCCATCGGCAAATCGATCCTGATGGGCGGCGAGGCCACGGCCCCCGATCCCTCGTTCTCCGCTGCGCTCGATTACGCCTTCGCCTACGGCAAGGCGATCTGGCAAGCCATGGTGCTCGGCCTGCTGCTCGGCTCCGGCGTGCAGGCGCTCCTGCCTGTGCAATGGGTCGCGCGCGTGCTCGGCCGGCGCGGCTTCGGCAGCGTGGCGGCCGGCGGCCTGCTCGCGGTGCCCGGCATGATGTGCACCTGCTGCGCCGCGCCCGTGGTCGTGGGTCTGCGCGCGCGCAATGCGTCGGCGGGCGGGGCGATTGCGTTCTGGCTCGGCAACTCCGTGCTCAATCCCGCCACGCTCGTGTTCATGGGCTTCGTGCTCGGCTGGCAGTGGAGCGCGCTGCGTCTCGCGCTGGGCCTGTTGATGGTGTTCGGCCTTGGCTGGCTCTGCAACCGGCTCGTCACGCCCGAGGAAGCGCGTGCAGCCGACGACCGCCTCGCGCAGCTCGCCCGGGCGCAGGCGGAAGGCGGCAACGTCTTCGTGCGCTGGCTGCGTATCTTTGCGCGCATGGCCGTGCGTCTCGTGCCGGAGTACATCGTGCTGGTGCTGCTGCTTGGCGCCGCGCGCGCGTGGCTTTTCCCGCACATTGGCCCGGAGGTGACGAGCAGCCTCGGCTGGATCGTCACGTTCGCCTTTGTCGGCATGCTGTTCGTGATCCCCACGGCCGGCGAGGTCCCCATCATCCAGGCGATGCTCGCGCTCGGCATGGGCGTGGGACCCGCGGGCGCGCTCCTGATGACGCTGCCGCCCGTGAGCGTGCCGTCGTTCGCGATGCTGGCAGGTTCCTTCCGCCCGCGCATGCTCGCGATCGTGGGCACGACGGTGGTGTTCTTCGGGATCGCCGCGGGGCTCGCGGCGGTGGCGCTCGGCTTCTAGGAAAGTCGGGACGAGGCAAACGCCATGCGTCCAGCGTTGGCATTCTTGTAATACGCGGACGGTTCGCCGTCCGCCACGGAGCGGGCCACGGCCCGAAAACCAGCATGGCACAGCAAAAAACCAATCCGAAACTCGAGCAGGCGCTCACGCGCGGCGATCTCGCCATTCGCCAGGCCAATTCGGCCCGCGCCACGGCGGTGCTGCGTGCACTCGGCAAAATGATCGTCGAGGCGTCGGCCACCATTGGCGTTGAAGCGCACACCTCGATTCCCGATGGCGATCGCATCTACGACCCGGCCGATGGTCTCTGGCCGCAGTCGCTGCTGGTCTCGCTCGACGGCCCGGTGGAAGACTCCGATCCCGAGGAGATCCGCACCGTGCGTTTGCTCGCGCAGACTCAATCGACGATGTTCCGCGTGGAATGGCATCGCGCCGACGGCAAGGTCGGCCGCCAGGAAGGCGGACCGTTTGCGACGGTCGCGTTTATTTCGGACGTCGATATTCCCTGGGGGGATGACGAGGACTGAGTGCCTCGTGGTGCTCTAGCGCATCATGCGCCGGCGGAACAGTATCGAAGCGATCGCGAACGGCACCACCACGTAGATCGCGAGCACCAGCAGGTGCAGGCCGGCCTGCTCGACAGGCCGGTCGAGCATGGCGGGGCGGATCAGCGCGACGGCATGCGCGAGCGGCAGCATCATCGTGATGTGCTGGGCGGCGGCGGGCAACTGCGCGATCGGGAAGAACACGCCGGAGAGCAGCAGCATCGGCGTGAGCACGAGCGTCTGATAGAACATGAAGAAGTCGTAGGACGGCGCGAGCGCCGTCACGATCATCGCGCAGCTCGCGAACGCGAGTCCGGCTAGTGCGATCACGGGCAGCGCGAGCAGCATGGAAGGAAAGCTCGCGTAGCCGAGCAGGCCCGCCACCACCATGATCGCCGCGCCCGAGAGCATCGACTTGCTCGCGGCCCACATGATCTCGCCGAGCACGACGTCGCCAAGCGTGAGCGGCGTGTGCATGATCGCTTCCCACGTGCGCTGCACGTGCATGCGCGAAAAGCCCGAATACATCGACTCGAAGCTCGCCGACATCATCACCGACGACGACACCGTGCCTGCCGCGAGAAACGCGATGTACGAGACGCCGTCGACGTGGCCGACCATCAGCCCGAGCCCGAAGCCGAGGCCGAACAGATAGATCATCGGATCGGCGAGATTGCCGAACATCGAAGCAAGGGCGAGCTTGCGCCAGACGAGATAGTTGCGCCGCCACACGGAAACCCAGTGCGTGGCGTTCGAGGGCAGCGCGGCGCGCGGCTCGCGAACGGGCGAATGGGCCGGGCGCGCGGGTGGGGGGGTGTTGGTGCGTGTCTGCATGGTGTCCTCGGCGATCCCGCCGCTTTGATTCCCGACGCCGTCAATCCTGCATCTCGCGGCCCGTGAGCCGCAGGAACACGTCTTCGAGATTCGCGGGCCGGTGCAGATAGCGCAGGTCCGAGCGATGGCGCAGCTTCGCATGCACGGGCGCGGGGTCGTCGACGTAGCAGAACAGCGTCTCGCCGCTGATCTCGGTGCGCTTCGCGTCGGCCGCGAGTTCGTCGC
>Ga0306920_100002805_pt1 | contig 21996 bp, 21 predicted proteins | sample flu12Cox44000170_FD_204666 | JGI IMG/M metagenome (GOLD analysis project Ga0306920, IMG submission 204666) | Lab enrichment of tropical soil microbial communities from Luquillo Experimental Forest, Puerto Rico - flux4day.12C.oxic.44.000.170 (v2)... | ecosystem: Environmental > Terrestrial >...
CACCAGTGCGTGTGTCCCAGAAAACCATGCGCGAAGACGAGCGGAGGTTTGCCCGTGTCTGCGGCGTTCCAGGAGGCATAGTGCACTGCGGTCCCGCCGGCTTCGGTGAAGTGGGAGCGGCGTGGCTGGCTCATGGCGAGATCGAACCAGGAGGGGGCACTGACATTCATTGCGGCTCTTCCATTGCTCGAGGATTGTTTCGCACACCTGTCACGCAAGCGGGATGTGCTGTCGATTCGCATCGATCCAGTCTGTCATCGAGGTCAGATGGATACCACGTTCAGAGAGCGAATCGATGTCGACGCGATAGCCGACCGCGTTGATCCATTCCTGCGCATTCACCCAGCCCGGCGCGAGGCCCTTTGCTCGCGCTTCGTCCGGCGAGACGTGCGAAACACCAATCTGTGTGCCAAGAACCTGGCCGAGGCGAGCGCCCACTTCCGACATCGTGAGCTTCTCCGAAGCCAGCGGCACAGTTTCGCCATGCCAGCGTTGCGCATCGTTGAGCACGCTGGCCGCGAGCGCACCCACGTCGTCAGCGGCAACCCAGTCGAGCCGGGAGTCGGGCAGCAACGCGCTGAGCAGCAAGCCCTCGCGCAGGTGCGGGAACATTGTGCGCGCTTTCGGCTCAGCGAGATTGTCCATCATGAAGGCCGGTTGCAAGACAGTCCACGATTCGAAACCCGCAGAGCGAACGGCTTCTTCGACGTCCCACTTGTCCGTCCAGTATTTTTGATTCCAGCGCTTCTCGTTCCAGCCCGGAAACGTCGAATGATTGCCCGCCTGCGCCACGGAGGTGTGAACGAATTGCCGGACGCCCGCGTTGCGCGCTGCGTCGATGAGCGCGAAACCCTGGCGGCGCTCCCTGTCGCTGCGATCGAAATCGGGGAGGAGAACGGAAAAGACGGAGCGGACGCCCTCTATCGCTTTTTCGAGCGACTCACGGTCGTCCAGATCCCCCCTTAGGCCCTGCGCATTCATTTCGATGAGTGCCCGCGCAGCCGGCGAGTCTGGATCTCGCGTCAGGAAGCGCACCGTCCGTCCAGCCGCAAGAAGGCGACGAGCCGTGGCACCGCCTTGCGCGCCAGTAGCGCCGATGACGAGTATCGCGTCGGATGAATCGGTCATGATTTTTCCGCTGGTCGAACTATCGAAGTAGGCCAGCCGTGTCGTGGCTGGGCGCATGGCGCACGAAGTCACTAGCCAGGCGACCGGTCATTGCAGAAACGCCTGGAATCGTACTGTTGTTCTAATATTAGCATGATGTTCAGAAAAATATGTGGGTGACGAATGTCCGGCCGTCGAGGGGCGCGAAGCGGAAAGACGAAGCGTCGTCTTTCCGCGTGATAGCACGATCAATGCTGTGGCCGCAGCGTTTGAACGAGACCGCCTTCATGTGCGACGATCACCTCGCAGCCCGGCTGATAGACGCCGGCAATTTCGTCGCCGCGCACGCGGTTGCCCTGGAAGCCGCGCAGATAGCTCGTTTCGTCGAGCCGCAAGACGTGTTCGCCATCCGCGTCGCGCACGACGATCTGGTCCGGCGCGATCGACGTCAGCGTGCCCACATAGGGCAGCCGCGGCTCGAACGGGAAACTGCCGCCGTGCGGCAGGATGCGCGTGTCGAGCGAAAGGCGAAAACGATCCGAATGATTGCTGAGTCCCGAATGCGGCGTGCGCCGGCTCATCAACAGGACGTCGCCCAGGCGGTAGGTCGTGCGCCGCCATGCGTCTTTGGGCACGCTCGCGAGATCGATGGGAATGATCTTGTCGCCATCCTTCTTATGCAGGCACGGGAGCTTGTGCAGGCCTTCCGCTACTGCGAGTCCACCGACTTGCGCATCGATATCGCTGAGTGGAATCCAGCAAATGATGAAATCGAGGCGGTCGCTGTAGATCGCATCTTCGTGAATGAAGTCGAAGCGCGTGCGGTTTTTGTCGATGGCGGGCGGCGAAGTGCGGTATTCGGTGAACGGCACCCAATAAAGCGGCACGTCGAAGAGCCGCTGAAAGAATGCACGAATTGCGGGGTCTTCCATCACGGTTCGCGCGGCGCGCTGCTCATTCATTGCCTTCACGGGAAAGAAGCTGAAGTTTTCGCGTTCCTTGCCGGTCCATCGGACGTCTCGATCGTTGCGGTCCACGAATCCGTGGCGGTCGAGGTGGTCGACGAGAAGACCGCGCATGCGCTCCAGCGGCTCGTGGTCCAGTACGTCGCGGAAGAACAGGTAGCCGTCTTCGTCCCACCGTTTTTGCAGCGCGGCGTGATCGCCGAGCAGATCGTTCGAAACGTTGAACTCGCGCATCGTCGGCACGATATCCACGATTGGTGTGCTCACAAATTGTCTCCTCTTATTACAGGCCGCTTATTGCAGGGCTCTTTGACGGCGCTTGCCGCCTCACAGTAATCCGCGTTCTTCCGACGTGCGGGTGGTGGTGTCGATGCCCAGTTCCCGCAGCGTTTCGAGTACGGCTGTGGTCGCGGAGGCGACAGCCGGAAAGCCTGCGTAAGGTAGCGCCTGAAGGAGCACGCCCTCGAGCTCGCGTGCGCTCAGGCCGTTGCGCACGGCAATGCGGACGTGGTTCTTCAGTTCGAGCGTCTGGCGGTTGGCAATCAGGATGCCGAGCGTCACGAGGCTGCGCTGCTTGCGCTCGAGCTTGTCGTCGCCCCATACGTCCGCGAACGCGTAATTGACGGCAAGGCGTGAAATATCGGAGCCGAATCCGGTGGACTCGCTTGCGGCGCGCAAGCCGGCTGCCTTGTCTTCACCCATGATTTCGCCGAATACCTTTAAACCATAGGCGTGCTTTTCTTCGAGGCTCTTCATTTGCGTCTCCTGTTTTACCGCGGCGGCGCGGCTATTGATGTCGGGTAGCAGGCCCGCTGTCCCCGCTATTCTTGCGCTGGCAATCACGTCGATGATGCGTGCTAAGATCGCCGCGGAAGAGGATCAAATTCTGCATATAGGGGGATCGAAATTCGCAAGCCCGCCACGCCGACTGAGCCAGTGAAAGACGTTGCCGCACTGGTGCTGCCAGGCAGCTACCTGTCGAGCGTCGGCGCGCTGGTAGATGGATTCGCACTCATTGCGCGGCATGTAACTACGCAGTTCGCGCCGCCGTACCGGCACACGATGAAGACGCAGGTGCGCCTGTTGAGCGCCACCGCGGGCGGCCTGGAGTTCGCCGGCGGCCGAAAGATGGATAGCGACGGCGACTTGCTGGGCGACGCCGAGTACAGCATCGTCTACGTCCCGGCCTTCGCGGTGGTGAGCGAAGAGGCGCTCGTCACGCTGCTCGACCACGCACAGCCGGTAACGGAATGGTTGCGTTGGCAACGTGCCCGGGGTGCGGTATTGGCCGCAAGCGGCACGGGGGTATTGCTGCTCGCGCAGGCAGGCTTTCTCGACGGCGGCCCTGCCGCTGTCCCGCGTGTGCTCCGTGACCTGCTCCGGTCGCGCTATCCGAAGGTGCGTGTGCACACCGGTGCCACAATGGCCGAGCACGGTGGCGTGTACACCTGCAGCGTGCCGGCGAGCGAATGGCAACTCGTGGCGCGCCTCGTCGATCGTGCGATTTCACCGCATACCGCCCAATGGCTCGCATCGACGACAGGCACGGATGGAGAGCGCGAGGAAGGCCGCCTGTCGAGCGATGATCCACTCGTAAGCAGCGCGCAGTTCTGGCTCGCACAGCGTTTCGCCCAGGACTTCAAGATCAGTGAACTGGCGGACGCGCTGGCCGTCAGTCACGCGACGTTGCTGCGGCGCTTTGCGCGAAGCCTCGGCATGACGCCGCGGGCCTATGCAAGCTCACTGCGTATCGCGGCGGCCAAGCGAATGCTGCGCAACACGCAGGTCTCCATCGAGCAGATCGCCGTCATGGTGGGCTATTCAGATGTGCGCGCGTTTCGCCACATCTTCCACAAATACGTTTCGATGAGTCCTTCAGCGTATCGAAGGCGCGGTGCGGTCCGCGAATGAAAGTGGCCGGCATTCAGGCCGAAAATGCGTCGAGTTCCGCTTTGCCGGTATCGGTTGAGCGAAACCGTTCGAGCAGGTAATCCACGAAAACCCTGACTTTCGCCGGCAGATACTGGCGGTGGGGATAGTGCACGTAAATGCGCGGTCCTGTGCCATCCGCCTCGTCGCCGCGCACCCTATATTCGGGAAGGACGATTTTCAGTGCGCCAGTACGCAGATACGGCAGTACCACGGGCACGGATGACGGCGTGATGCCCGCGCCGCTGAGTGCCGCGACGAGGCTGATATCCGGTTGACCTGCCACGGTTAGACGCCCGCGGGGATGGTGGATGAACGTCTTGTCCTTCCGTGTGCCGAGCTTTCGCGTGCTTCCCGGCAAGCGTTCGAGATGAAGCGCGGCGAGTCCGAACGGCATCCGGATGCCGACGAATTCGTGTTCCGCCAGTTCATCCGGTGATTGGGGCACGCCCTTGAGTTCGAGATAGACCGGGCTCGCGACCAGTACGATGGGGTAATCGCACAGCGGACGGGAAACATGCCCGGTTCCGCGTCCGCGCGCATGTTGAATACTGACGTCGACGCCGTCGTTGACGAGGCTTGGCGCAATTTCGTCATAGCTGATGTCGATTTCGACGAGCGGATAGCGTTGCAGAAACTCTGCGATCACCGGAGTCAGGCAATGCCTCCCGAACGTGGGCGTTACGGAGACCTTGATCAATCCCTCCGGATGCTCCGGGCTGCGCCGCACATCCGCGACGGCTTCGTCGAGCTGACTCAACAACGGCGCCACCCGTTGATAGAACTGCCGCCCTTCGCTAGTGAGACTCAGCTTGCGCGTGGTCCGGTTGAAAAGGCGCACGCCCAGTTCACGCTCGAGCGCTGCGATGCTCTTGCTTATGGCAGGCGGCGTGACCTGGAGGCGGGTTGCCGCCGCGATGAAGCTGCCGCAACGGACGGCCTGAACGAAAGGCTGCAGATTCCGGATTTCTGGCATCGTCGATTAATGAAAAAAAGTCACTCTAAATGTTCCGTTCGGTAAGCAGTGTAGAGCATGGGCCGCCGCTAGAATCAAAATTATCAGAGGCGGCCCGCGTCGCGCGCGCGAGGCCGACTACGAGAATGCCCGGGAGACGACACGACTGACCGCGACGGCGCGTGACCGGCGCCTGTTCCTGCACGCGTCTCCTGCCTGTAGCAGTCAAACGCTCAATGGAACCGTACATGGCACTTTCCCCATCGCACCAGCGCCCGCTCGATGTCCCCGGCCGCCTCTTTATCGGGGGCGCATTCGTCGAAGGTGACGGCATGGCAAGCGTCGAGCATGTCAACCCTTCAACAGGTCGGCCGCAGGCCGTCGTGCTCCTCGGCAGCGCGAGCGACATCGACCGCGCCGTGAAGGTTGCCAGGGCGGCGCAACGCGTATGGATGGAGATGGGGCCGCGCGCGCGGACGCGAAGCTTTCGGCGCCTCGGCGAGTTGCTGGAAGCGAACCGGGAGCAGCTGGCGTTTCTCGGTGCCCGAGAGTCCGGTATCCCGGTGGCACTCCCGATGATGGACATGGCGCTCGGCTGGGTCGATCACTATATGGGCTGGATCGACAAGATCGAGGGTTCGTACGGAGAGTCTTATCCGGCTCCAGGATTCAACTATACGCGCCGGGAGCCCTATGGCGTCGTGGGCGTCATCATCCCGTGGAACGGTCCGCTCATGGCGACCTGCATGATGGCGCTTCCGGCAATCGCCGCTGGCAATGGCGTCGTACTGAAGCCGCCGGCGCTCGCGCCGTTCGTCGCACTGCGAATCGCCGAACTCGCTCACGAAGCCGGCTTTCCAGCGGGCCTTTTCAACGTCGTGCCCGGCGAGGGCGAAGCGGGCGAGGCGCTCGTGGCGCACCCCGACGTCGGCAAGGTCACGTTCACGGGCGGCGAAGGCGTCGCGCGGCGCGTGATGGCGACGGCGGCGGCGTGTCTCAAGCCGGTGGCGCTGGAACTGGGCGGCAAGTCCGCCAATCTTGTCTTCGAAGACGCTGATCTCGATGCCGCAGCGGTACAGGCTGTATATGGTGCGCTGGGACTGAGCGGGCAGGGCTGCGTGAACCCGACGCGGTTGCTCGTGCACCGGTCGCGCTACGACGAATTGGTGGCACGCGCCGCTGCGCTGGCTGTGAGCATGAAGACTGGCGATCCCTTCGATCCTGCCACGGTCGCTGGGCCGGTGATCAGCCAGTCGGCCTGCGATCGTATTCTCGGCATCATCGCGCAGGCGCGACGCGAAGCGAAGCTCGTTGCGGGTGGGGAGAGGTTGGGGGGCGAACTGGCTGGCGGCTTCTTCATTCAGCCGACCGTGTTCGCCGATGTCCAGCCAGGAAGTGCGCTGGAACAGAACGAGGTGTTCGGTCCCGTGCTGTCGATCACGCCGTTCGCCGACGATGCGCAAGCACTCGCGATCGCCAACGGCACGCGCTATGGCCTCGGCGCCTATCTGCACACCAACGATCTCGACCGCGCGCATGCATTCGCCGAGCGCCTCGATGCGGGTTACGTGAACATCAACGGTTTTGCTTCGATGGCACCCGGCGCGCCGTTCGGCGGATACCGTCAAAGCGGCTTCGGCAGGGTGGGCGGCTGGGCGGGTATGGAAGAGTATCTGCAGCTCAAGAATGTTTTCGTTGCGCGTAGGGAAGGCAAGCGATGAGCGAAAGCGTTTTCGACTATATCGTCATCGGCGGCGGTTCTGCTGGTTGCGTGATTGCGGCGCGGTTGAGCGAGAACGCTTCGACACGCGTGTTGTTGCTGGAAGCGGGCAAGGAAGGAAAGGGGTTGCTCTTCGACATGCCTGCCGGCAGTTTCGCGCTGATGGGCAACCCCAGGGCGGACTGGATCTATCCGACCGAACCGGATCCCTCTGCTGATGCGCGCGTGACGACATGGGCCGCGGGTAAGGCGTTAGGCGGCAGCAGCAGTATCAACGGGATGGTCTACATCCGCGGCCAGCGCGGAGATTACGATGCGTGGCGCGACAGCGGGTGTCCCGGTTGGGGATTCGACGACCTGCTGCCGTATTTCCGGAAATCCGAAAATTTCGCCGGTCCTGCGTCCTCCGTGCATGGCTCGAATGGCCCGCTGACCGTCTCGCCGCCGCGCGTACTGCATCCGCTGGCGCATACATTCATCGAGGCAGCCGGGCATTGCGGCATGCCGGCGCGCGACGAGTATTGCGCGGGCGACGTGCATGGGTCGTTCATCGTTTACGGCACGACGCGAAATGGCAAGCGCTGTAGCGCACGCAAGGCCTATCTCGAACCAGCGCTGGTGCGCCCCAACCTCACTGTGGCGACTGATGCGTTTGTCGACAACGTGCTGTTTGAGGGACGGCGGGCGATTGGCGTAAATGTCATCGTCGATGGTGCGCGACATTCATTTCTCGCGCGCAGGGAGGTCGTATTGAGTGGCGGAACGATCGCATCGCCTGGCGTGCTGTTGCGATCTGGTATTGGCGCAGGTGCGGATCTGTCCGCGATGGGTATCGAAGTCGTTGCCGATCTGCCCGGCGTTGGCTGCAATGTGCAGGAGCACTGCGGGGTTTCGCAGAGCCGCCTGATCGATGTGCCGACGTACAACACCATGGTGGGTCCGCTGCGTCTCGCGGGACACCTGCTGCAGTATGCGACAGTGAAGAAGGGGATTCTGACTTCGATCGCCGTCCACGCGATGGCCTACGCGCGCAGTGGACCTGGATTGACCGAGCCGGACATCGCCATGAGCTTTTTGCCGCTGGCGATTGGCTTCGTCGGTGGACATCCCGCGTTGGCGAAGCAGGCGGGCGTCACGATCGGATCGCAGGTTCTGCGGCCGCACGGACGCGGGCGCATCAGTCTGAAGGATCGCGATCCGCGTTCGAAGCCGGTCATCAAGCACCCGCTGCTTGGCGATCCTCGCGATCTCGAGTTGACCATCAAGGGCAGTCGTCTCGTGACCAAAGTGTTTGCCGCGCCGCCGTTAGCGAAACATGTGATCGGCGATCACGAGCCCGCGTCGCTTCCTGACAGCGACAGTGCATGGGAGGCGTATGTGCGCCAACGTGCAGGTATCGGCTACCACCCCGTAGGCAGTTGCCGGATGGGGACGGACGACATGGCTGTTGTCGATCCACTTCTGCGCGTCCGTGGTATCGACCGGCTGCGCGTGGTCGACGCCTCCGTCATGCCGAACATCATTTCGGGCAATACGAACGCTGCAACCATTGCTCTTGCAGAGAAGGCCGCGGAAATAATAGTGGCGGGTTGACGGGTGCACCCGATATGGGTTCCGTTCAACAATGTGACCAGGGTTCATCCGTAGTGCACTGCAACGGGACAAAGGCGATATGCTGGCGGCACCCCGATATCGAAGTCATATCAAGCTATGGAATTGCGGCATCTACGACACTTCGTTGCGGTTGCGGAGACCCAGCACTTCGGGCGTGCGGCTGCCCGCCTCGGTATGGCGCAGCCGCCGCTCAGCCAGTCGATCATGCGCCTCGAAGAGCAGCTTGGCATCAAGCTGCTCGAACGCACGCCGCGCGGCGTTTCCCTCACGCCCGCCGGATCCGCGTTGCTCGCGGAAGCGAAACCGCTAATCGCGCAAGCGGAGCTGGCCGAGCGGCGCGTGCGCCAGGCCGCCGACGAACTGGCGAGTCTGAGCGTAGCGTTCGTGCCGATGTGCGCGCTACGCATCATGCCGCTGGCCATTCAGGGATTGCGCAAGCAGTGGCCAGGTGTCGATGTCCGGTTGATCGAACGTGGTAGTGCCCTGACGGTCGCGAGCGTGAAAAACGGCAGCATCGACCTGGGCGTGGTGGTCACCAGTGCGGCGGACGTCTCGGGTCTGGAAAGCGTAGTCATCGAGCGTCTGCGCGTGGTGGCTGCGGTTCCGGCGAACTGGCCTGTGGCGAAGCAGCGTTCGATTCGGATCGCGGATCTCGCGCAATATCCGCTCATCATGTTCCCTCAGCAGATGTCGCAACCGCTATTCGCTGCGTTCGAGGCGGCGCGGCGCGAGGCGGGACTGTCGCCGCGAGTGACCCAGCAGGCCCGCCATCCATACACGATGCTCAACCTTGTCGCTCACGAACTCGGCGTCGGTTTGATGCTGGACTCGGCGCGATACTTGCCCGTGGAGGGTGTCGCTTACGTCGACATCGAAGATGTCCCCGCTCCCGGCGAAACGGAGGTATCGCTGGTGTGGGCAGACAGGCCTCATAAGCCCTGGCACCGCTCGATGCTCGACATCATGCGCGAAATCGCGTCGCCGGCCGGGACGTGATGTGCACGGTCGCGCCGTTGAACTGATCCGTACTCGCTGCTCCTGGCGTCATTCGTTTCCGCGTTCGTCTTGACACCCTAAAGTGGTGTGTTTATGTTTACGAATGACGTTCACAAAATAACCCGCTCGCTCGGCGAGCCAAAGGAGGAGCAGTGAGCACGAATGTGGCGAGTCTTTTCAGTCTCGATCAGAAAGTGGCGGTGGTGACAGGAGCAGGTTCAGGTATCGGCCGCGAAACGGCGCTGCTGCTCGCGTCGGCCGGCGCGGCCGTGGTCGCGGCCGATCTCAACGAGGAAGCGGCGCGGGAGACGGTCAAACAAATCGAAAGCGCGTCCGGCAATGCGATCGCCGTCAAGGTGGACATCGGAAATGAGTCTTCGATTCTTGCGATGTATGAAACCGTGCAGGCGAAGCTCGGGCGTCTGGACATTCTCGTCAACAATGCGGGTATCTATCCGAAGACGCACTTCGTCGAAACGTCGGCCGAGAAGTGGGACAAGGTTCTCGGCGTAAACCTGCGCGGCACCTTTCTCTGCATGCGCGAAGCGATCAAGCGCATGCAAGCCGCAAAGAGCGGTGGCTCCATCATCAATATTTCGTCGGTGGCTTCGCTGCAGCCCGTGATTTTCGATAACGGCGATTACGGCGCATCGAAGGCGGGTGTCAACAATCTCACCAAAGTGGCCGCTCTCGAATTCGCAGCAGACGGAATTCGCGTGAACGCAGTGCTGCCTGGCGGCGTGGCAACCGAGGGCGCGGCTGCATCGACCAAGGTTCATCAGGCAAGCGGGCCGATTACGCAGCCCGGCCGTATGCCCCTGGGCCGCATTGGCGTCGCGTCCGATATCGCGCGTGCCGCGCTGTTCTTCGCATCGCCGGCGTCGGACTATGTCACCGGCCAGCTTCTGGCTGTCGACGGCGGCTTTCAGGTTTCCTGATCGCTCATCTGCGGCCCGTTTTTTCGCGTTGCCGAGCCGCGTCGGCGACGCGGCTCAGGGCTGCCTTTCGCTTTCCCCGATTGAATACACGCCCGTTGCGCGCACATAGCCGTGTGCGCAACGGGCGTTCGCGCGTCCCCTCCATTCCATGCCTTGGTCGCTAGTGAAAACACCGACGCGATTAATTGAACGAGTTGTTGCATAACGGTATTGCGTCGCCTACGATGTCCACATAGAGGCGCCGTGCAAGCGTCCGAGCCTGATCGGAGACATGCGATGTACCTTCTCGACAGCGATTTACGTGGTCCTCTCGCGGACTACACGTTTCATCATCGCCAGCCTGCTGGCAAGATTCCTCCCTCGTCGGACAAAGCGGATCGCACGAAACAAGCGAATGGGGGGGCGCGTGCGCTGGGCGCGATGGCGCCCCGTATCTTCGGCAAGATGCGCATGGAGGGACCGGCACGATGAAAACGCTGCCTTGTGAGAGCATTAGAGAGGCCCGCAGGGTATGGCTCTCGCTCATTCTCCTGTCGATTTCGGCAGCCGCTGTCTGGGTGCTACAGAGCGACCTGCGCATGGAAGAACTGGGCCGTTCGGCGCTCTTCGACGTCGTGATGACGTTTGCCGTGCTCGGCGCGACGGCATTCGCGGGCCTCGTCGGATGTGCGATTGCGAGTCGCGCGCGGGCGCAGGAAACCGACTTGTCGACAGGCGAGGGTTATTGCTTCGTCGGCGCTGTCATCGGAGCGGTGGTCTTTTTTGTCGCCATGACTTACTAATGGTAGAAACCATGAACGAAGAGTTGAGTACACGCGTGGAAGCACTGTTGGACAAACAGGCCATACTCGAATGTGTGCACCGGTATTGCCGCGGAGTCGACCGCATGGACCGTGAGTTGACGCTGTCGGCGTACCACCCGGATGCAATCGATGACCACGGCGCATTCGTCGGGAATGCAGAGGAATTCGTCAACTGGGCCTTTGCTTACCATACCGAACATCAGCTATCGCACCACCATATGGTGTTCAATCATAGTGTCGAGTTGAAGGGCGACGTGGCGCACGGGGAAACATACTGGCTCTTCTTCGGCGAGAATCGCGTCAAGCCGGACACGCTTGCGGTGGGGCGCTATATCGACCGCTTCGAAAAGCGCAAAGGCATGTGGGCGATTGCCGCTCGCGTCTGCATCTCGGAGGCGATCAACGAACAGACGCCAGCCGAAGTGCCTGCTGCCTGGCGCGAAATTCTGATGAGCAATGGCGTCAGTTCACGAAATCGTGAAGACGTCTCTTACGAACGGCCGCTCACGACACGTCAGCCGAGCGAAGTCTAGGGGCTTGCGCAAACGTCATGCGACGCTTGCGTCAGGTCAACCAGCATGTCATGAAAGCCAGCGCCGGCGGGGAGCCGACGTTGGCTTTCAGCTATTGGGCAACGGCATGATCGTGCTGTGGCCCACAATCGACAGAAACTCGCGGCGCGTTGAGGGATCGTCACGAAACGCGCCCAGCATTCGGCTGGTCACCAGCGATGCGCCGGGCTTATGCACGCCGCGTGTGCTCATACACTGATGCGCGGCTTCGAGGATCACAGCGACGCCCTTGGGTTGCAGCACGGTGTTCAACGCATCAGCGATTTGAACGGTCATCTTTTCCTGAATCTGCAGACGCTTTGCATAGACGTCGACGAGGCGGGCTAGTTTGGAGATGCCGACCACGCGATGCTCAGGCAAATAGGCGACATGTGCGCGCCCGATGATGGGCACCATATGGTGTTCGCAATAGCTTTCGAAGCGGATGTCCTTTAGCACCACCATCTCGTCGTAGCCATCCACTTCGGAAAACGTCGTGGCGAGAATCTGCATCGGATCGGATTCGTATCCCGAGAAGAACTCGCGATACGCGCGCGCGACGCGTGCGGGCGTTTGAATGAGGCCTTCTCTTTTTGGGTCGTCGCCAGCCCAGAGGATAAGCGTTCGCACGGCTTCTTCAGCCTGATCCATCGTGGGGCGAACCGACTCTTCCTCAGCGCCAATCTCTATCTCTCGCTTGTTCATCAACTCTCCTGATCATTGATGCCTCGTGCAATCCGACGCGCGTGCGCGTGCGCGTGTGCGGCACACCGTGTCGGCAATGCGAATAAAGTGTATATAATTGCACGGTGTTCGTAAATACAAACGCGCATGCTGCACTCGACAGGCTGGACGCTGAAGAAGCAGGTTGCACTTACATCACAGGATCAGTACATGAAGACGCGCATTACAGAGTTGCTTGGGATTCGGTACCCCATCGTTCAAGGCGGCATGATGTGGGTGGGCCGCGCCCAACTGGCCGCTGCCGTCTCCAACGCCGGTGCGCTGGGCACCATCACTGCGCTCACGCAACCCACGCCGGAGGCGCTGCGCAACGAGATTGGCCGCGTTCGATCGATGACGGATAAGCCGTTCGCCGTGAACCTGACCATCCTGCCGACGATCAAACCGGTTCCGTACGATGAGTACGTGAAAGCGATCGTGGAGAGCGGCGTGAAGATCGTCGAGACGGCGGGGCGCAGTCCCGAGCCGCACATGCCGGCGTTCAAGGCTGCGGGAATCAAGGTCATCCACAAATGCACTTCGGTGCGTCACGCGCTCAAAGCAGAGGCATTGGGGTGCGACGCCGTGAGCGTGGACGGCTTCGAATGTGCTGGCCACCCAGGCGAAGACGATGTGCCCAATCTCATTCTGTTGCCGGCGGCCGCGACGAAACTGCGCATTCCGATGCTTGCATCGGGTGGCATCGCCGACGCACGAGGCATGGTTGCGGCACTCGCGCTCGGCGCGGACGGCATCAACATGGGCACGCGATTCATGGCCACGCAGGAAGCGCCGATTCATGAGAACGTCAAGCGCAGGCTCGTCGAAAACGACGAGCGCAACACGGCGTTGATTTTCCGCACGCTGAAGAACACCTCGCGCATTTTCAGGAATTCGGTCGCGGAGAAAGTGCTGGAACTCGAATACAAGGAGGGCGCGACGTTCGCGGATCTCAATCCACTCGTGAGTGGTGAGCGCGGCAAACGTATGTACGAGACGGGGGATACGGAAGATGGAACGTTTCCGGCTGGTCTCGCGATCGGGCTCATCGACGATATTCCCACCTGCGCGGAACTCGTGAGCCGGATGGTCGCCGAGGCGCGCGCACTCATTCACGGTCGGTTGGCCGCGTTCGCACAAGAGAACTGAGCGTCCGGTAAGGCGGGGTTCGAATACGGTTGCCCGCGCCCCGATATCAAACGGGCGCGGGCAGGCGGTTCGTAATCAGGAATGCGGACTTGATTGTGCTGGCCTAAATGCGTTCGAAGACAGCCGCAATGCCCTGGCCTCCGCCGATGCACATCGTCACGAGCGCATAGCGGCCACCGCAACGGTGCAACTCGTGAATCGCTTTCACCGCGATGACGGCGCCGGTTGCGCCGATCGGATGGCCGAGCGAGATGCCCGACCCGTTTGGATTGACCCTCGCGCTGTCGAATTCCAGTTCCTTCGCAACGGCGCAAGCCTGCGCGGCGAATGCTTCGTTCGCTTCGATCACGTCGAGATCCGCCACGGTCAAGCCCGCGCGCTGCAATGCCTTGCGTGTTGCAGGCACCGGGCCAATGCCCATGTATTGAGGGTCGACGCCCGCGTGAGCCCAGGAAACGAGCCTCGCAAGTGGACGAAGGCCGCGCTGCTCGGCGGCGCGGCGCGCCATCAGCACGACTGCCGCGGCGCCGTCGTTGAGGCCGGACGCGTTGCCGGCTGTGACCGTGCCGTCCTTCTGGAATGCGGGGCGCAATTTGGCGAGATCCGCGGCGGTCGTGCCGGGGCGCACATGCTCGTCGGTATCGAAAACGGTCTCGCCGTTTTTCGTGCGGAGTGCTACCGGCACGATTTGCTCGCGGAAGTGGCCGTCATGAATGGCTCGAGCGGCCCGACGGTGCGATTCGACAGCGAGCTGGTCCTGTTCGTCGCGCGAAACGCCGTACTTCTTCGCGACGTTTTCCGCAGTCACACCCATATGGCAAGCACTGAACGGGTCGGTCAGTGCGCCGGCCATCATGTCGATCAGGCGGATATCGCCCATGCGCGAGCCCCAGCGCGCGCTCGTCGCAACATAGGCTGCGCGCGACATGCTTTCTGCGCCAGCACCGATGGCAATTTCGGTGTCGCCGAGCGCGATGGCCTGCGCGGCGGAAATGATGGCCTGGAGGCCGGAGCCGCACAGCCTGTTGAGCGTCAGCGCCGGCGCATCCGCACTGACACCGCCCTCGAGCGCGGCCACCCGCGCGAGGTACATGTCGCGAGGCTCGGTATGGATCACATTGCCGAACACCACGTGGCCAACATCGCCACCCGGCAGATGCGAGCGGTCGAGCAGCGCGCGAACGACTGTCGCGCCTAGCTGCGTAGGCGGAACCGTCGATAGCGCACCACCAAAATCTCCAATAGCCGTGCGAACGGCAGTGGTGACGACAACCTCATCCGACATGATGGCTCCTGGGTTTCGGCGATCGGTTACGATCCGCGCGTCGTGTTTTGAAATGTGAATACCGTTCATAAAGTAGCGTATTTTTTGTTTCGTGTCCACGTTATTGTGCAGTGCGCAAGGATGCGATCGTGCCACGCATTTCAAGGGGTATTCGCGCCAGATTGTGCGTTCCGCGTCAGACCTCCCTCGTGGGTGACAACGGATAGACGTGCGTTTGAATTCGCGTTATGCTGGTTCAACATGATGATCGACGTTCAATTATTGGTCGCTTTTGGCCCGCAAGATTTCCGTCTGCCGGAAGGTGCTGCGAGCACTCGCGGGACATGGCTTGCCAGATAACAACAGGACGATTCAGATGGATGCAGGTACGGCTTCGCACGATGCCTTGATGGATGTGCCGTTTCGCCCGATTCGCCTCGGCAGCATGGAGGCGATTGTCGAGCGAAGACCTGATGGGAGCGTGGTGTACGAACTGAAGGAACCGCTCGAAGCTTATCCCGTCCGCTTGACGGAGCGGCTCGAACACTGGGCGAGCGTCACGCCCGCGCGCGCGTTGCTCGCACGGCGCACGCCGGACGGCAAGTCATGGGAGTCGCTCACCTATAAGCGGGCGTTCGACGGTGCGCGTGCGCTGGGGCAGGCACTGCTCGATCGAGGATTGTCCCCGTCTCGTCCGTTGATGATTCTTTCGGATCGAAGCTTCGAACACGCGCTTTTCGCGCTCGCCGCGCTGCACGTCGGGGTTCCCTATATTCCGGTGACGCCTGCGTATTCGCTTCTGTCGCAGGACTTTTCGAAGCTCAAGCAACTCGCGCAAGTATGCACGCCGGGCCTCGTCTTCGCGGATGACGGCGCGCAATATGGCCGCGCATTGCGCGAGGTATTCGGTGACGTGGAGTGTGTCGTCGTCGGTCCGTTGCCGGAGGGGCGTGCCGGGTCGCGGGTCGCGGACTGGCTGAAAACGCCGGTTACTGCCGATGTCGATAGGGCGTTCAATGCAGTGGGCCCGGACACGGTGGGCAAGATCATGTTCACTTCGGGGACGACGGGCGCGCCGAAGGGCGTCATCTATCCGCAGCGCATGTTGTGCAGCAATCGACAGCAGGTCGCGCAGGTGTTCGCGTTCCTCCAGGACGGGCCGCCGGATCTGGTCGACTGGCTGCCGTGGCATCACACCTTCGGCGGCACGCATAACTTCGGCATGGTGCTGTACGGCGGGGGGACTTACTACCTGGACCCAGGCAAGCCGACGCCGGAGGAAATTGGCCCGACCGTGCAGGCATTGCGTGAAATCGCGCCGGTGGTCTACCTCAATACCCCCCAAGGATTGGCCTCGCTCATTCCGCATCTTCAAGCCGACAAGGCACTGCGCGAGAAATTCTTCAGCAAGCTCGCGCTGATCTACTACGGCGGCGCAAGTCTGCCGGAATACATCTGGGCGGAACTCGACGAACTCGCCGTACGCACTATCGGCCAGCGCGTGCTCATCATGTCGGGGATCGGCGGCACGGAAGCCGGCCCCACGCCGATGTCGGCAGCCTGGGATCCGCGGCGCGAGGCGATTGCGGGGTTGCCCGTGCCCGGCGTCAAGGTGAAGGTGGCGCCGGTCGGAGCGAAGCTGGAAATCCGCTTCTTTGGTGACTGTGTCACGCCGGGGTACTGGAACGATCCCGAGCGCACCGCCGCCTCGTTCGACGAAGAGGGCTATTTCCGCTCCGGTGACGCTGCAACGTTCATCGACCCGCAGCGTATCGAACTCGGCCTGCGCTTCGACGGGCGCATTGCCGAGAATTTCAAGCTGTCCACGGGCACATGGGTCAACGTTGCCGAGTTGCGCCTGCATGCGCTGAACATTTTCGGCCCGTATGCGCGCGACATCGTCATTGCTGGGCACGACCGCGACTATCTGACCGCGCTCGTCTTCCCCGATATCGAAGCGTGCCGCGCGCTTTGCGACGACCTTCACGATCCGATGCCGGGTGTCGATCAGATCGTCAACAGCCGTGGTGTGCTGGCGTTCTTCCAGAAGGGCGTCGACAAGCTCGCTGCGCGCCCCGGCGGCAGTTCCGCCCGAATCATGCGCATCGTTCTCGAAAGCGAGCAGCCCACGCTCGACAACGGTGAGTTGAGCGCAAAGAGTGCGATCAGCCAGCGCAACGTGCTCGAACGGCGTCGCATCGTCGTGGAAGAGCTATATCGCATGCCGCCCTCGCCGCGCACGCTGGTCGGAAATGTCGCCGCAGCCGAAGCAGATCGAGTTCAACGTACCGAAAACGCTGGAAGCTAAACAATATGGATTTTCGCGTAGACCCCGCCGACATTGCGTTCCGGGAAGAAGTCAGGGCTTTTCTCAGAGAGCACCTACCGGCTGATATGGCTTTTCGCGGGCAGCAGGGCTTTCTCGCAGGCGACGACGATTCCCAGCGCTGGACGCGCATTCTGCACGAGACGCGCGGATGGTCGGTGCCGCATTGGCCCGTCGCCGACGGCGGCACGGGCTGGACCGCGATGCAGCGCTACATCTTCGAGGAAGAGTGCTATCTGGCGGGTGCGCCCACGCAGAATCAGGCGGGCGTATCGCTCGTCGGACCCGTGATTTGCGAGTTCGGCAACGAAGAGCAGAAGCGCCGCTTTCTTCCGCCGATTCAGCGCGGCGAAGTGTTCTGGGTGCAGGGCTTTTCGGAGCCGGGCTCGGGTTCCGATCTCGCGTCGCTGCGCACGACGGCGGTTCGCGATGGAGACCACTACATCGTCAACGGGCAAAAGATCTGGACGAGCTTCGGCGCCTACGGCCAATGGAACTTCGTGCTGGTGCGCACGGATAGCGAAGCGAAGCCGCAAAAGGGCATTTCGTTTCTGCTGCTCGACATGGCTTCGCCGGGTGTCACGGTGCGGCCCATTGGTTCGCTCGACGGCTGCCATCACCTGGCCGAGGTGTTCTACGACAACGTCCGCGTGCCCGCCGAAAACCTGATCGGCGAAGTGAACAAGGGTTGGGGATATACGAAGTTTCTGCTTTTCAACGAGCGAGCATTCCTCGGCGCCGAAGCCCCGGCGCTCAAGCGCTATCTGCGCAAGATCCGGCACTACGCGTCGCGCGAGTGCGTGGCCGGCAAACCATTGATCCAGGACCCGACGTTTGCGGCGCGTCTCGCGCAGCATGAACTGGAGGTCCGGGCCATCGACATGGCGGTGCAGAAGATTCTTCATCAAGGAATCGACGAGCGCAGCGGCGGCATGGCAATCGGGTCCATGCTCAAGGTGCGAGGCTCGGAGCTTCATCAGAAGCTCACGGAGATGTTGCTGGAAGTGATTGGCGACTACGGCGCCGTGTTCTATCCAGATCCGAATGAAGATCACGCGCTGCGAGGGACTTCGTTCATCGGACCAGAATATGCGCCAGGCCTCGCAGCCGAGGTTTTCTACCGGCGCGCTTGCACGATCTATGGCGGGACGGCGGAAATTCAGCGCAACATCATCGCGAAGGCGATGTTCGATCTGTGACGCCGCGTCGATCCACGAACATCCGTCGATCCCCGTTACGGGTGATCGTATCAATTGCCGGAAGAAAGAGGGTGCAGCATGGATTTTGAGTTGAACGACGAGCAGCGGATGTTGCAGGAAAGCGCGCAACGCTTCGTGCAAAAGAGCTATACGTTCGAACATCGCCGCAATCTGGCTTCGCAAGGGGGCGGCTTTTCGCGCGAGACGTGGCGCACGCTCGGCGAGATGGGCTGGCTTGGTGTCGCGGTGCCGGAGGAAATGGGCGGCCTCGGTTTCTCGCCTGTGGAAAGCGCCATCGTCGCCGAGCAGATCGGGCGCACGCTGGTGCTGGAACCCTACGTGATGTGCGGTGTGTTTCCGGCGTCGCTCGTCACACGCTGTGGCCGCGAAGGGCAGCGCGAAACGTTGCTCGAGGAGATCGTCTCGGGCGAAACCGTTTATGCGGTCGCGCACAGCGAACGCGAGGCGCGAGGTCAGGTGCATTACGTGACGGCCACGGCGAAGAAGACCGCCGACGGCGTCTGGCGCCTGGACGGCTACAAGACGCTCGTGGTCGGCGCGCCCGTTGCCGACCGCCTGCTCGTCGTCGCCCGCACCGCGGGCGCGGCCGGTGACAGGGAAGGCATCGGTATTTTCCTCGTCGATCCGAAGCAGGCAGGCGTGACGCTCAAGACGTGCGCGTTGCTCGACGGCACACCTTCTGCCGACCTGCTGCTCGAAGGCGTGATCGTCGCGCAATCCGATGTCGTGGGCGAAGCGGGCCGTGCATTCGACGGATTGCAGGCCGCCGTCGACGAATCGATCGTCACGCTCTGCGCGGAACTGGTGGGCGATATGGAAGACGCCATCGAACTCACTTCGGAGTACCTGAAAACGCGCAAGCAGTTCGGTGTTGCGATCGGCAGCTTCCAGGCGTTGCAACACCGGATGGCCGACATGGCGATCGATGCGATGCAGGCCCGAGCAACCCTGCACCGTGCATTGCTCGCGCTCGGCGAGAACAGCCCGAAGCGCAGTGTGGAAATCTCGGGCTGCAAGGCCCAGACCACTCGCAGCGCGAAGTTCGTCACGCAGCAAGGTATTCAGTTGCACGGCGGGTATGGCATCACGAACGAATACAAAGTGGGCCATCACTATCGTCGCCATCTCGTGCTCGACGCGTTGTTCGGCAACATGGACTATCACCTGAATCGCTACGCCTGCCAGATACAACACGAGGCGCTGGCCGCGGCGGCTTGAACCCTATCGAGGTACTGCCATGGACGCAAAGGGAGCCGATTTGCTCGGCACGACGCGTGAGGATGCCGTCCTCACGCTGACACTGAATCGGCCTGAGGCCCGCAACGCGCTGAACCTTGCGTTGACCGAAGCGCTCGTCGACGCACTACACCGCTTCGAAGCCGACGAAAGCCTGCGCGTGCTGATCGTGACGGGAGCCGATCCCGCGTTTTGCGCGGGGCTCGATCTGAACGATTTCTCCGCGCCCGATGCGCCGCGCGCGCGAGTCGCGGAAATGATCGACATGTGGCCGCGCATGACCAAGCCGGTGATCGCGGCGGTGAACGGCGCCGCAATAACTGGCGGGCTCGAGCTTGCGATGGGATGCGATTTCATCATCGCGTCCGAGCGCGCACGCTTTGCCGACACGCACACGAAGATCGGCGCGCTCGCCGGTGGCGGCATGACCGCGCGGCTGCCCCATATCGTGGGCCCGAGGTGGGCCAAGCAGATTAGCTTCACGAGCGAGCCGATCGACGCGGCCACGGCGTTGCGCATTGGCCTCGTGAACGAGGTGGTCGCCCACGATCAGTTGATGGTGCGGGCAGTGGCGCTTGCGATGACGATTGCGAGCCGCCGCCCCGACCTCGTCGCCACTGTCAAGAACGTGATCGATCAGGGTGCACTAGCGACGCTCGAAGAAGCGTTGCGAATCGAGAAGGCCGCGTTGGCGGAACGCAAGGAACGCGACGGCATGGCGTGGCAGCTGCAGAAATAATCGATCTGCCGAACAAAGCGCGTAACGCGGGCGCAGGAGCGCCGGCTCATCCAACGACTTCACCCCTCAGCGGCTAACATGACAAATCTCTACGGCCTTCCAGACGACATTCAAGTGACGGCCGACGGCGGCCTGCGCATCATCACGCTCAACCGGCCAGACGATCTGAACGCGTCGACAACGGAAATGCTGTTTAGCTATCCGAAGCTATTCGCTGCGCTGGCCGAAGATCCCGAGGCGCGCGTGGCCATTCTCACCGGCGCGGGACGGGCATTCAGCGCAGGCGGAGACATGAACCATTTCGTCAAGACGCTGGACGACCCTGAGTTTGCCCGGCGCGTTCAAGAGAACGCGCGCCTGACCATACACGGTTTCATCGACGTGCCGATTCCGATCATCGCGGCGGTCAACGGCCCTGCGGTGGGCTGGGGCGCGACGATGGCCACGCTGTGCGACATCGTTCTGATGTCCGGGAAGTCGTTTCTGGCCGAGCCGCATATCAACATCGGTCTCGTCGTCGGCGATGGAATTTCCGTAGCGTGGCCGCTCTACACGAGTCTGCTACGGGCGAAGGAGCTGATCTTTACAGGCGATCGCATCACTGCGCAGCAGGCGGTCGAGTACGGACTCGCCAACCGCGTCGTGGAGCCAGGCAAGCTGATGGACGAGGCCTTGGCGCTTGCCGGAAAGCTGCTCGAGCAACCGCGTCACGCGCTGCGCGAAACCAAGAAGCTGATGAATCTCCACCTCCATCGCAGTGCGGCGCAGATGCTCGACACGACGCTCGCGCGGCAGCTGGCGGCAACGCTCAGCAATGAGCATCACGAGATCGCCTCAGCATTCGTCGCCCAGCAGAAACGCAAGCAAGGCTAGTCCTGCACGTCGAATTTCGTTCATCGGCACACCGTTTTTTGGGGAGTAAGTATGCGATCTTCGCTTTTTGACCTGACCGATAAGGTCGCCATCGTCACCGGATCGAGCCGCGGCATTGGCTACGCCAGCGCGCTCGGCATGGCGGAGCATGGCGCAAAAGTCGTCATTTCCGGCCGTAACGCCGACGGCTGCGAAACTGCCGCGCAAGCCATCAACGACAAGATCGGGAGCCGCGTTGCCATGCCATTCGCGTGCAACATCGGGCGTAAGGCCGAACTGCAGAATCTCGTGGATGCGGCGAAGGGCGAATGGGAAAGAGTCGACATCGTGATGGCCAATGCGGCAATTCATCCCTGGATCGGCTCGACACTCGATCTGCAGGACGAGACGTTCAACAAGTTCATGCAGGTCAACGTGCAGAGCAATATCTGGCTCGCGCAGATGACCATGCCGGGCATGATCGAGCGCGGCTACGGGCGCTTCATTTCGGTGGCATCGGTGGTCGGCCTGTTCGGCGATGCCGTGACGGGAACCTACGGACTCACCAAAGCCGCCGACATGCAACTGGTGCGTAACCTTGCTATGGAATTCGCCGCGAAGGGTGTCACGGCCAACTGCATCGCGCCTGGAACCTTCAAGACCGAGATGGCGCGTTCGCAATGGGAGGATGAGGCGATGGTCGAATGGTACCGTGATCGCAATCCGTCGCAGCGCTTCGGCGAAGTCGAGGAGATTGCCGGGCTCGCCGTGCTTCTGGCTTCACCCTCGGGCGGCTATATCAACGGTCAGACGATCGCGGTGGACGGCGGCCACACGATCTCGTTTCGCTAACCTGAACGAGGAGGCCGCATCGTGCGCCCCCAGATGTTCAAGACGCGAATTACCGAT
>Ga0306920_100002807_pt1 | contig 21988 bp, 18 predicted proteins | sample flu12Cox44000170_FD_204666 | JGI IMG/M metagenome (GOLD analysis project Ga0306920, IMG submission 204666) | Lab enrichment of tropical soil microbial communities from Luquillo Experimental Forest, Puerto Rico - flux4day.12C.oxic.44.000.170 (v2)... | ecosystem: Environmental > Terrestrial >...
GGCGGCCTCGATCAACGGGATGGCCTCCGCCTGGTGGCCGCGCAGCGCGGCAAGGTACATGGCGGCGTAGGGCGCGACGCGGCTCCCGGTCGCCTTGCAGACCGCATCGGACTCGGTGATCAGCGAAGCCGCCGCCGCGAAGTCACCACTCCACACGGCGCTCACCCCGAGCGCTCCCAGCATGATCGGAAGCTGGTCGAGCGCGCCGGCGTCGCGCGCGAGCCGGACCTGCCGTCCGAGCATCGCGCGCCAGGCGTCAAAGTCCCACAGGGCGCTGGCGGCCGCCTGGGCAAACCAGCCCCACCGGAGTCCTTCTTCCGCGGTGATGTCCGGTCCGGCGAAGACGCGCACTGCTTGCCGCAACGTCGGTGCCGCGGCCGCCGGTCCGTCGGTGACCGCCAGCGCGAGGCCGTCGAGAACCAGGTCAACCGGACGCGGCGGGTCGGTCGGCGGGGGCAGGGCCCTGGCCGCGCGGGAGACCTCAAGCAGATCGACGGGGCCGGCCATGCGCCCGGCGAACACGGCCGCCATCCACGCGCTCAGGCAGGTCTCACGCGCCAGATCGAGGTTGAGCGGCTCGAGCCGTCGGGCCGCCTGGAGCAGCAGCGGGGGAGCGTCACGGCCCAGACCCGAGGCGAACGCGATCTGCCCGCGCAGCAGGTCCACCCGGGCTCTCTGGAATGCGTCCAGCGGCCCGGCTTCCGCCGCGACGAGCAGTTCGAGAGCCTCGCCGAACGCGCCGGCCTGTAGCTTGGCCTGTGCCGCCGCTAGCGCGCGTTCGGCGTAGCGAGCGGGATCGGACGTCAGCAGCGCCGCGCGCTCCAGGAACGCCGCGGCCGCGGCCAGCCCGCCGCGGGCCTGCGCCCGGCCGGCCGAATTCTCCAGCTCGACGGCGACATCCTCGTCCGGACCCGGCGCGGCCTGGGCCCGGTGCCAGGCCCGGCGATCCGGATCTGCGACCGGGTCGGTCACCTCCGCCAGGGCCCGGTGCGCCTCTTGTATTTCCGTGAACGACGCCAGACGATAGGCCGCCGAACGCGCCAGCGGATGTCGGAACCGCACCCGGGCACCGAAGTCCGCCAGCCCCGTCTCCACCGCTGGCGCCGCCGCCTGGACCGGGATGCCCAGCCGCCCGGCCGCCCGCCAGACCAGCGATCGGTCGCCGGACGGATCGGCCGCGGCCAGCAGCAGCAGTCGCCTGGTCTGGTCCGGCAACGCTTCCAGCTGGCGGGCGAAGCTGTCCTCGATCCGCCCCGGCAACGACACCGCGCCCGGCAGCCCGAATCCGCCCGCCAGCTCGGCAGAGGTCAGTCCCCTGGGCAGCTCCAGCAGCGCCAGGGGGTTACCCTGCGTCTCGGCCACGATCAGATCACGGACCCGCGCATCCAACGGCCCGGCCAGCGCCGAGGCCAGCAGCGCCCGCGCCTGATCCTCCGACAGCCCTGCTACAACCAGCTCGGGCAGCCCGGCCAGATCGGCGCTCGGCTCGCGGGCCGCGAACACCAGCCCGACCGGGTCGGCGGCCAGCCGCCGCGCCGCGAACCCCAGCGCCTGCGCCGAGGCCCGGTCCAGCCACTGCTCGTCGTCGATCAGGCAGACCAGCGGGCGTTCCCCGGCTCCTTCCGACAGCAGGCTCAGCACGGCCAGCCCCACCAGGAACCGGTCGGGCCGCGGTCCCGTGCTGAGGCCGAACGCTACGCGCAGTGCCTCGAGCTGCGGCCCCGGCAGGCGTTCCGCGCGGCTCAGCATCGGCGCGCACAGCTGATGCAGCCCCGCAAATGCCAGTTCCATCTCCGGCTGCACGCCCATCACGCGCGCGACCCGGCATCCCGAACCCGCTGCCTGCCCGGCCAGGTAGTCCAGCAGCATGGTCTTACCCACGCCCGGATCACCGCGCACCACCAGGGCCTGGCTCTGCCCGGTCCGTACCGTCCCGATCAGCCGGTCGAGCGCGTCGCACTCGCTGCGCCGGTCCGTCAGCCCTGTCACGCGGCCTCCCGGCTGGTCCAGATCACCGGCCCGATGAGGCCAAGACCGGCCGCCACGAGCACCTCAGGTGCTCGCCCGCGGCGGCTGCCGCTCAAGACCACGCCCAGGCACGTGCCATCGTTATGGCTGCCAGCCCCGCCAACGGAGCTGCACCGTTACCTCGATCGAAGCGTACCTGCCAGGAAGAACCGGGCATACCCCGGCCCAGGAGGGGCTCTACCAGGTCTGCTCGCCGGCCCGGACGAGGATTTCGTTGACCGCTACCCGGCGGTCCCGGGTCACGATGTAGGCCACCGTGTCGGCGATGTCGTCGGGTCGCAGCGGTTCGATCGAGGCGGTCTGACTGCTGGCCGCCTGCCGGATGTCCTCGCGGAGGTGGGTAATGAGCTCGGTGTCCACGGTGCCGGGCTCGACTACGCTCACGCGCACCCGGCGGCTCACCATCTCCTGGCGGAGCGCCTCGGAGAACGCCGCCGCGCCGAACTTGGTGAGGTTGTACACGCCGCTTCCGGGCCGGGCCACGCGCCCGCCGGTGGAGCTGATGGTGACCAGGTCCGCCACCCGGCGCGGCGGATCCTCGGCGGCGCGGACCAGATGCGGCAGCGCCGCGTGGGCGATGTAGAGCATGCCCTGCACGTTCAGGGCCACCATCTGGTCCCACTCGTCGATCGGGGCGTCCAGGGCCGGCCCCAGCAGCATGATCCCGGCGTTGCTGACCACGATGTCGAGCCGGCCCAGCCCGGCGACGGCCTGCTCGACCGCTCCCGCCGCCTGCTGCTGGCTGGTCACGTCGGCCGGCACCACCAGGGCGGTCCCGCCGTCGGCCCGGATCTCCGCCGCCAGGTCGTCCAGCCGGTCCCGGCGCCGAGCCACGAGCGCGACGGCTGCTCCCTCGGCGGCCAGCCGCCGTGCGGTCGCTGCGCCGATCCCGCTGCTCGACCCGGTAATCAGGGCGACTGTGTTCTCAAGCTGCCTCGTCATGGCACTATCATCGCCGCCCTCGGCGGCCGGTTCCGGTCACGCCCCTCGGGTGAGGGCGGTTTCGAGGGTGCGGCGGTGGCGGACCATCCAGGCCGCGGAGCGGGCGCGCCAGGCCATCGCCCAGAGCGCAATCGGATGTCCGGTCGTCTCCGGGGTGATGGCAGCGTCGTCGGCTTCCCAGGCGGTGTCGCAGATGGCGAACTCGATGATCTGGTTCAGGAAGCCGCGTCGCTGGTGAGCGGTCAGGCCGTAGGCGTCGACGATGGCGGCTAGCTGGCGGGCCCGGTCGGCGAGGGGAGGCAGGTGCTCGCGCCGGGCGACGATATCGTCATGGAGTTTGGCGTTGAGCCAGGCTAGCTGGGCCAGTTCCACCAGTGGGTCGACCGGCCCGGCGGTCTCCCAGTCGATAAGGGCGACCGGCAAGCCGTCTCGGGCGACGATGTTCCAGGGTGCCGCATCGCAGTGGCCGATGACCTTGACCGGGCTGCCCAGGTCCCGGCCGTGCCAGGGGAACCACACCGCATCCGGGGGCGGGCGGAACGACCGGGTGGCCCGGTGCAGGTCGCGCAGCAGGCTGCCGACCGCGGCGGCACCATCCACGCTCCAGGGCCCTGGCTGGGTGAACTCGCCGTCGATGAACGTCAGTATCTCGCGGCCATCGGTGTCCAGGCCGGAGCCGACCAGGCGCGGTGCGGCGGCGAAGCCGACGTCCTCCAGATGGCGCAGCAGCGCATGCACCGCTGGTGTCCACGCCCCCGCGTCACGGATCACCACGTCGCCCCGGCGGTGAACTACCGACCGGCCACCCCCTGGCAGCAGAACCGGATCATCAGGTGGAGTCACGGTCCATTGTCGACCGGCCCTTCCGGCCCTAGGCAACACCATTTAGGTGGTTCGCAGCGGTGTGCCGCCCCGGCGCCGGCCGTTGGTGCTGCCGGGCTTCGGGAAGGCTGCCGTGACTGGTGAGACGCACCGCCTCCGGATGATAAGGCGTGGATGCCACATCCACGTCGTTCCAGCAGCATGGATGTGGCATCCACGTCGTCAGGTTCCGTTTTGAGCGGTGCCAGAGTGACCAAAGTCCCGCTCTCGCGCCTGCGGGCCGCCTCACCGTGGCAAACAAGCTAGCGGCATAGCGAATGAGCGACCTGGCAGGGACATCCACGCCTTTAAAACGGGCCGCTACGAACGGGCCGGGGGAGCGTGGGGGGAGGGTCAGCCAGCGATCATGCTGGTGACCTGGAACTTGGTGGTCTTCGGCAGTAGGCCGAACCGCTTCATGGAGTTCACCACGCGCTGGAGCCGCACCGAGTCGACGCCGAGCGGGAACGCCGGCAGCGAGATGAACGCCGCCGACTGCTTGTCGATTTGCAGGTATTTCTCGATGACGTTCTCCACGGCGGCGCGGTCGGTGTCGGCGATCTCCTGTCCCTGGGACAGGGCCGTGGTGAACGCCTTCATCGTGTTGGGGTACTGCTTAGCCCATTGCGCGGTGACCGCGTAGCCCTGGATCGGGAAGTCCTGGGTGGCGCCTTGGTCGAGGTCGGCGAGTTCCTGCAGGCCTACCTTCGCCTCGCCGAAGCTGACGAACGGCTCGGGGGCGAACGACGCGACGACCGGGCTGTTCGGCGTCATGAGGGTCGGCGCCACGGCCGGGAACGGCACGTTGGCGTACTGCACCTGCCGCGGCGTGAGGCCGTGCGCGACGAGGAGGGAATCGATCAGCAGGGTGCCGATGTCGTTCGGCGCGTTGACCGAGACGACCTTGCCCTTGAGCTGGCTGACCTGGCTAATCCCCGATCCACCCTTGACCAGAACGGTCAGGACGTTCGGCTGCAGGAACGAGGATTCGGCGATGATGCGCAGGTCGGCCTTTGGCGCGCCGATGCCGAGCTGGTCCTGGATGTAGGTGACGTAGTCCCCGGCGGTGATGTCGTACTGACCATGCATCTGACCGTTGACCAGGTCCTGGGTGGAGGGCGGGGGGGTCTTGACCGGCACGATCGTCACGTGCAGGCCCTGGGCGGCGAACAGGCCCTCATCCTGCGCGATGTAGAGCCCGGCCGAGTCGATGGCCGGGAACGCGTTGACGACGATGTTCGTCTTCTCGGGCTTGAACCGCGGCGCGCCGCCCCCCGAGCCACCGGAGGAGCATCCGGTGGCCAGCAGCGTGACCGCGACAGCCGACGCTATGAGCACGTTGCGGGGTTTCATCGTTGCTCCATCAGACACTGCGGCGTCGTATGCGACCCGCGACCGGCTGGATGGCACCGCGCCAGGCAGCGGCGACCGACTGCGTCACGGCGATCCTAATGTTCCGCACCGTCCGTCACGTGGCAAACGGCGTGACTTGACCGAGTCCAGTGACACTCTGTAATCAACACTAACTCTATGTATTGACCGCGGGTATATGCCGATGGCCGGCACAGGCGCCATCCCAGCCTCGGAGCCGCCCCTGACCTGCGCCGCCCGGCCGCGACGTTTGATGGGCTGGTCAGGGGTAGGAGGTCGAAAACGAGACGAACGCCAGGATACGCGGGGCGTATCAGACCGATGGGTATCTCATGACGAGAGCACGTGGAGAAGACTTCACTGACACCGGTCATCTCAGGGAACTGCACGGCGCGTTGCTCAGCACCCAGAGCGTCGAGCAGTTCCTGCACGAGATGGCCCTGATGGCGGCGCGCCTGGGGAGCGGTGGGCTGTCCTGCGGGATGACGATGCAGCCCAGCGGGAAGCCGGTCACCGTGGCGTGCAGCGACCTGGTCGCGGCGCGGGTGGACGAGGTGCAGTACGAACTCGACGACGGGCCGTGCCTGCACGCCATGCGCGACGGCCACCTGGTGCACATCGAGGACACGGCCGAGAAGGCGCACTGGCCCGAGTTCGAAGCGCAGGCAGCCTGGCACGGCATCCGGTCATGCCTCGCCCTGCCGCTGAACGCGGACGGCAAGCCGGTCGGCGCCCTCAACCTGTATTCGCACGAGACATCGGCGTTCGGCGCCGCCGAGGCGCTCCGCGCGGAGAGCTTCGCCGAAAACGCCTCCGGCGCGCTCTCGCTGGCGATGCGGCTGGCCTCGCGCGCCGCGCTCATCGAGCAGTTGCGTTCGTCGCTTGCCTCGCGAACGGTAATTGACCAGGCGCTCGGGATAATCATGGCGAGGGAGCACTGCACCCAGGCCCGTGCGTTCGCGATCCTGCGGTCCGCCTCGCAGAACGGCAATGTGAAACTCCGGGATATCGCCCGCGCGGTGGTGACCAGCGTCAGCGGCGAGCCCCCGCAGCCGGCGCCGCCGTTCGAGGAAGACCGGTCCTAGGCGCCGTCGGCATCGGCCCCCGCGATGGCGCTGTCCGGCTGGGGCTGGCCGGACGCGCCCGCCAGCGACGCGGCGACGCTGGGAAATACGTCCACCAGCCGGTCGAAACCGGTTATCGAGAGCACTCGCTGCACGGCGGGGGTGCTGACGACCATCCGCATCGACCTTCCGCTGGTGGCGGCGTGCCTGAACACACGCACCATGGCGCTTACTCCGGCCGAATCGCAGAACGTCGTAGTGCTCATGTCCGCGATCAGCAAGGCCGCGCCCTGGTTCAGCGCGGCCAGGAGCTCCTCTCCCACCGGGCCGGCATTGGTGACGTCTATCTCCGCGGGCAGCCTGACCACCGCCACCTGGCCGAGCCACAGCACCGGAAAGCGCTCTCGAGACACGTACCACCACCATCTGTTCGGGCGAAAATGAGTAGGCCGCGTCTCTGGACCTAAAAGAGCGGCTGACCTCAGGGCTTCGCCGCGCAGCGACATTATTCACGTCGGCGCGGCTACGGCGCAAGGCTGGCGCGCCAGGCTCACGCCGCCCTTTCGGCACGCCAGAGCGGGTGCCGATGGCAGTGCGTGACGCTGCGTCCGTTCGGGTCAATTACCCGCGTCGTGATCAGGGGACCGATGGACCGGTCCCGGCGTTCACGCGCCGCCGGCGGTGACCACCATGTCGGTGACGAACCCCGCGGCCAGCCCGAGCAGGACGCCCCAGTACAGGAGCTCCTTACGGCCGTTCTTGTGCGCGACCCCGAGCAGTTGGATGACGACGTAGAGGATGGAGCCGGCCGCGAGGGACAGGAAGATCACGCTCATGGCCTCGCTGGTGAACTGCCGCCCGATCGCGGTGCCCAGAACGGTAGGGCCGCCGCCGATCAGGCCCATCAGCAGGAGAAAGCCCCACGACGGCCGGTCATCTTCGGCGGCCAGCGGAGCCACGATGCCGAATCCTTCGGTGCCGTTGTGCAGCGCGAAGCCGATGACCAGGACTGTCGCCAGCTCGATCTCCCCGGTGGCGGCGCTGCCGCCGATGGCCAGGCCCTCGCCGAAGTTATGCAGCCCGATGCCGACCGCGATCAGCAGCGACATGCGGCGGGCGGTGGACCAGCCCGCGATGCCAGACTTGGCCGCGGTCAGCTCGCCAGGCGCCATCGTGCCCGGGCCGAAGTTCCTCGGCTTCCGCTGCCTGGCCAGCCAGGCCTCGTAGTAGACCAGGCTCATCAGGCCAACGGTCAGGCCGAGGAAGAACAGGGCGGCGTAGCCGAGCACGGGTCCGATCCCCGCGGATCCGTCGTGCAACCGCCCGAGGGCCGCATCGATGGGCTCGAACGCGTGCACCAGCACGTCCCAGATGAGGAACAGCAGGATCCCGATCGCCAGGGCGTTGAGAAACTGGCGCACGCCCGGCCGGGGTGCGCGCATCCTGCCCAGGGGCAGCCCGATCAGGATGGTCGCCCCGGCGATGAAGCCGAGAAGCAGGGTCTGAGGTTCACTCACCGGTTCGGACTCCGCACACTAGAGGGACGCGACGGGGTTCCCCCCTCCGCCGGAGCCTTAGGTTAGCCTACCCTAAATTATTCCGCTACCCCCGACCTGACACGGCGGTCGCCCAGCCGCGAGCCCGGCACGAGCGGTGTCGTGGCGTTGTCCGGGGCTGGTGTCCCGCCGGATCTAATGGCGTGGATGCCACATCCATGCTGCTCATACGACATGGCTGGGACATCCACGCCTTACGCGCACGCCCACGACGAACCGGCGGCATCCACTTCCTAGGGCCGAACGGTCTTGATCACGGGCGGATGTGCCATTTGATGCCCTGGCCGCTGCGAACGCGGTTCACCGCCTCGCCGAACCCGTCCAGCGGCAACGGCTCGCTGAGCAGGGGACGCGGGTCCACGGTCCCGCTGGCGAGCAGGTCCACGGCCGGGCCGAAGCTGCGCAGGATGGCCATCGAGCCGGTGATGGTGATCTCGTCGTTGTAGACCCGGAACGGCGAGACCCGGATCGCGGCCTCGGCCGGGGACACCCCGAATACCAGCATCCGGCCACCCCGGTCGAGCAGGCCGATCGCGGCCTCGATCGCCGCCGGCACGCCGGTGGCGTCCACCGCGACCTCGAAGCGCGCCTCGCCGAGCTCGGCGGCGTCGGTGACGGCCTGGGCGGCGCCCAGCTTGCGCGCGACCTCCAGCCGATCGTTGACCCGGTCCACGACGGCGACCGGACCCGCCCCGTCGTGCACGAGCAGCTGCAGCATCAGCAGGCCCATCGTGCCGGCTCCGACGACCACGGCCGGCACGCCGGACACCGGGCCCAGCCGGCGCATGCCGTGCACCGCGCACGCCAGCGGTTCGGCCATCGCCCCGTACTGCCCGTCGAGATGGTCGGGCAGCCGGTAGGCGTTGGCCGCGGGCACGGCGACGAACTCGGCGAACGCTCCGTTTACCGTGTCGCCGATCGCCGCCCAGTTCTCGCACAGGTTGTCCCGCCCGGCCCGGCACCGCCGGCAGTATCCGCAGTAGAGCGACGGGTCCACCGCCACCCGGGCGCCCAGGGGCAAGTCCGGCTTGATGTCCGGGCCGCGCGCCACCACGGTGCCGGCGAACTCGTGCCCGGGCGTGATGGGGTAGGGGGTCGGCGGGAACTCCCCGGCCAGGATGTGCAGATCGGTGCCGCAGATCCCGCAGCACTCCACCCGGACCACGATCTCCCCGCGCCCGGGCTCGGGATCCGGCACGTCTGCCACCCGGAAGCTGCCGGGATGGTCTAGCACAAGGGCCCGCATGAGTCCTCCATCAGTCGCAGTGGCGGGACCAGCGGGGCCGTCCCCCGGCGACCGCGCCAGGGCCATGCCCGCAGGTCAGCCCGCAAGGCGGGCTCCGGTCTCCGGGTGGAAGGCGAAGACGTCATCCGGCTGGACCCGGAACGTGACCTGCTGTCCGGGCGGCGGTGGCTTCCGTCCCTCGGTCCTGGCCACGATCAGGTTCCCGCTCTCGGCCAGGCGCACGTGCAGCAGGGCGTCCGCCCCGAGCTCCTCGACCAGCATCACGTCGCCCGCCAGGTCCCCGCGGCCGTCCGCCAGGTGCAGGTGTTCGGGCCGGATGCCGAGGACGATCTCGCGCAGGCCGGCCTGGCTGGCCGCGGTCCGGACCGCGGTGGGCAGCGGGATGACCGTGCCGGCTATCCGGGCGCCGCTCTCGGTGAGCGGGACCGTCTGCAGGTTCATGGAGGGAGAGCCGATGAATCCGGCGACGAACTGGTTCACCGGGTTGTCGTAGAGCTGGCGCGGCGTGTCGCATTGCTGCAGGTGCCCGCCGGCCAGCACGGCGACCCGGTGGCCCATGGTCATCGCCTCGACCTGGTCGTGGGTCACGTAGACGGTGGTGATGCCGAGGCGGCGCTGCAGCTCGGCGATCTGGCTGCGGGTCTGCACGCGCAGCTTGGCGTCCAGGTTGGACAGCGGCTCGTCCATCAGGAACACCCGGGGCTCGCGCACGATGGCCCGGCCCATCGCCACCCGCTGCCGCTGCCCGCCGGACAGCGCCTTGGGCTTGCGGTCCAGCAGCTTCTCGTCCAGGTCGAGCAGCCGGGCCGCCTCGCGGACCCGGCGGGCCCGCTCGTCCTTGTGGACACCCTGCATCTTCAGCGCGAAGCCCATGTTCTCCGCGACGGTCTTGCTCGGGTACAGGGCGTAGTTCTGGAACACCATCGCGATGTCCCGGTCCTTGGGCGGGACGAAGGTGACGTCCTTCTCGCCGATCTCGACCCGCCCCCCGTCCAGGGGCTCCAGCCCGGCGAGCATGCGCAGCGCGGTGGTCTTGCCGGACCCGGACGGCCCGACCAGGACCATGAACTCGCCGTCCTTGACGTCCAGGTCGAGGGCGTCGACCGCGGGCGGGGCGTCCTTGGCGTACACCCGGCTCGCCGACACGAACTTCACACCCGCCATTGGGGACCTCCGCCTCGTACGGCGCCAGATGCGCGGACTTTCTCGTGTTTCATTTGATGGCTCCCATGGACAGGCCGCGGACCAGCGACCGCTGGGCGATCCAGCCGACGAGGATCACCGGGATCGAGGCCACCGTGGCCGCCGCGGACAGGTGCGCGAGGTACAGCCCCTCCTGGGGGACGGAGCTGATCAGGAACATCGGCAGGGTGGCGGCGTTCGTGACGGTCAGGTTGAGCGCGAGGAACAGCTCGTTCCAGGCGAAGATCACGCAGATGAGCGCGGTCGACACTAGTCCGGGCGAGATCACCGGCATGATCACCTCGGTCATCTCCCGGACCCGGCCGGCGCCGTCCAGTTCGGCCGCCTCGAGCATCTCCTTGGGTACCTCGAGCATGAACGAGCGGATCATCCAGATGGCCAGCGGCAGGTTCATCGCCGTGTACAGGATGATCAGCACCCAGATGCTGTCCAGCAGGTGCGCGTGCAGGGCGAGCACGTACAGCGGTCCGATCGCGGCCACGATCGGCAGCATCTTGGTGGAGATGAAGAAGAACAAACCGTCCCGCCACCGCGGCACCGGGTGCACGGACAGCGCGTACGCGGCGGGCACGGCCAGCGCCAGCACCAGCACCGTGGAGACGGTCGTGGCGATCAGCGAGTGGGTCACGTACGGGCCCCAGCCCGAGAAGACCAGGCGGAACTGGGCCAGGGTCGGGGTGAAGACGAATTTGGGCGGCCAGGTCTGGGCGGCCGACTCCGGCTTGAACGCGGTCAGCACCATCCACAGCACGGGCAGGAAGAACGCGATGCCCACCACCCAGGCCAGGACCCCCCAGCCCACCTGCCCGGTCATCCGGCGCAGCCGCAGCGCCGCGGGTTCACGGTCGCGCACCGGGACGGCGGTCATGCTGCGCTCCCCCGCTCGCCTGCAAACCAGGGCTCGCTCATGTCATGCCTCCTCGAACTGGAAGACCCGGGCGAACATCCGAAGCGCGAACGTGGCCACGATGATCGTGAGGATGACGGTGACCACCCCGGTCGCGGCCGCCCCGCCGATGTCGAACGCGTTGTTCACCTGCTGGTACAGGTAGTAGGGCAGGTTGGTGGTGGCGGTGCCGGGGCCGCCCTGGGTCATGGCCTTGACCGCGTCGAACACGTTGACCAGGTAGATCGAGCCGAGCAGGACGCCCAGCTCGATATAGGGCCGCAGGTGCGGCAGGGTCAGCTCGCCGAACGTGGCCCAGGCGCCGGCGCCGTCCACCTTGGCCGCCTCCAGCGTGTCGGCCGGCTGGCTCTGCAGCCCGGCCAGCACGATCAGCGTCATGAACGGGGTCCACTGCCAGATCATGACCAGGATCACCGAGCCGAGCGCGTGGGTGGACAGCCAGGCCACATGATGGACGCCGAACGGCTGCAGCAGCCAGTTCACCAGCCCGAAGTTCGGGTCCAGCATCGGGCCCGCCCAGACCAGCGCGGCGGCCACGGGCATGATCAGGAACGGGGTGATGATCAGCGTCCGGACGATACTGCGGCCGAGGAACTTGCGGTCCAGCAGTACCGCGAAGAACACCCCCAGCACCATGGCGACGATGACGGCGGTGGCGGTCATCACCACCGAGCGCACCAGCGCGCCGCGGAAGGCCGGGTTGGTGAACACCGTCTTGTAGTTGCTCAGCCCGTTAAAGTGCGCCGGCGCCGGGGTGTTCCAGAAGTAGCTCTGGAAGCTGTACCACAGCGTCACCAGGAACGGGATCTGGGTCACCACGATCGTATAGACCAGCGCGGGCAGCAGCGGCAGCCGCAGCTGCCACCGCTCCCGGCGGCTAGCCCGGCGCGGCCGGACCTCGGCGGTCGGAGGTGGTGCCAGGTCTTCGATTACTGTCACGGAAAGGGCCCTTCTCGCGATGTGACAGACGCGGCTGGGGGCCCCGGTCCCGCCTCCCGGGGCCCCTCACCCCTGTGCTAGCCGCTGCCGGACAGCTGCGCCGGGGTGTACTGCGAGGCGGCGGACTGGCCTGCCTGCAGCGCCTGGCTCACGCTTTCTGTGCCGGCGATCGCCCCCGCGATCTGCTGGGCGACGGTCAGGCCCAGGCTTTCGAACTGCGGGATGACCACGTACTGGATGCCGGTGTACGGGACCGGGTGCAGCGTCGGGTGCTCCGGGTCGACGGAGTTGATCGATTCCAACGTGATGGCCGCGAACGGCTTGGCCGCCGCCTGGTACTGCGGGTTGTTGTACAGCGAGGTCCGGGTGCCGGGCGGGACCGCGGACCAGCCGTACTTGGCCGCGACCAGCTGGTCGTACTGCTTGGAGGTGGCCCAGGACACGAACTTCCAGGCCGCGCCGGAGTCCGAGGCGCCCTGCGGGATGCCCAGCGCCCAGGTCCACAGCCAGCCCGAGGACTTGGTCAGGTTCACCGGCGCCAGCGCGTACCCCGTCTGCTTGTACACGTCCGGGTACGTGGTCGCGATCGAGGTCGCCGCCACCGTCGCGTCGTACCACATCGCGCACTTACCCTGCCCGTACAGCGTCAGCAGCTGGTTGAAGCTGTCGTTGGCCGCGCCCGGCTCGCCGTACTTGCGGACCAGGTTCACGTAGAAGTTGGTCGCGTCCACGAACGGCGGCGCGGTCAGCTGAGGCTTCCAGTTCATGTCGAACCACTGCCCGCCGAACGTGTTGACCACCGTGTCCAGCGCCGCCATGTTGTCACCCCACCCGGCCAGGCCGCGCAGGCAGATCCCGGCCACCTTGCCCGGCTGGTTGAGCTTGGCCGCGAACCCCTCGATCTGCGCCCAGGTCGGGTTGTGCGGCATGGTCAGCCCGGCCTGCTGGAACAGGGTCTTGTTGTAGAACATCATCGACGACTCGCCGTAGAACGGCACCGCGTACAGGTCGCCCTTGTAGGAGAGGGACTTGGAGATGGCCGGGAGCAGGTCGCCGGCGTCGTAGCCGGGATCGCTGGCGATGTACTGCTTGGACAGGTTGGTAAGCCAGCCGTTCTTCGCGAACAGCGGCGTCTCGTACGGGCCGATCATGACGACGTTGAACGCGTAGCTGCGCGTGCTGATGGCTTTCTGGATCGCGGCCCGCAGGTCACCTTCGGTGTAGGTGGCGAACTTGACGTTGATCCCCGGGTACTGCTTCTCGAAGTTGGACTGGGTCAGGGGGATCATCTGGCCGGTGATCAGCGGGTTCGACACGACGGCCACGGTCACCGTGCCGGAGTTGCTGTTGCTGCTGGTGCTGCCGCCGGAGCCGCCGCTGGAACAGGCGGCCAGCGCCGCCAGGGCGGCCACGCAGCCCACGGCCCCGAGCGCGCGGAGCCTGAATCGGGGATAGCGCATGTACGAACCTCCGCAACATGACGATTGTGTGACGGGGCGGACCGCTGAGGATCCCGGGCGGGCCTCCTACGTTGCCGTTACTGCATGCCTTGTTACGCTCATTTGAGCGAGTCACGCTCAAATGAACCACTGATCCACACAGTGATCTCGTTCCTAGGCAAAGTCAAGAAAAGCTGCGAATATGAGATCTGGGCGCTCAAATGAGCGGCTGGATCGGCAAGACTGGAGGAGTTCATGGCCGGCTTGTCGGCGGATCGGCCGTCCGAAGTTGTCCTGGCGGCCCGGGTGGCGCGGCAGTTCTACCTCGAGGGCGTCTCCAAGGTCGACATCGCCGACCGGCTGGGCATCAGCCGGTTCCGGGTCGCCCGGCTGCTCGATTCGGCCCGTGACGCGGGGATGGTGCGGATCGAGATCGGCTTGCCCGGCGGCAACCTGGACGCGGGCCTGTCCGCCGAGCTGTGCTCGGCTTTCGGCCTGCGGCACGCGTTCGTGTTCAACTTCCCCGACGACGATGAGCAGGCGCTGCGTCACCGGCTCGGCGAGGCCGCGGGCCAGGCGCTGATGGATCTCATCACGCCTGGCGACGTTCTCGGCATGTCCTGGTCGCGCACGCTGAGCGGGCTCGCAGCTGCGCTGACCCAGATCCCGCCGTGCCCGATCGTCCAGCTGACCGGGGCCGTGCCGCCACCCGACGGCCGGGACCTGCTCGACCTGGTGCGCAGCGTGGCCCGGGTCGGCGGCGGCCCGGCGCACGTCTTCTACGCCCCGATGATCCTGGACGACGCCCAGACGGCCGCGGCGATCCGCCGCCAGGGCGACATCGCCGGCGCCTTCGCCCTGCTGCCGTCGGTGACCATCGCCGTGGTCGCGATCGGCGCCTGGGCTCCGGGGCTGTCGACGATCTACGACGCGGTCACTCCGGGCGAGCGCGACGCTCTGGCCGCGCTGGGAGTGCGCGCCGAACTGGCCGGGGTGTTCGTCGGCGCCGACGGCAGGCCGGTGCCGACGCCGCTCGACAACCGCATGATCGTGACGCCCGGCCCCGCGCTGGAGCGGATCCCGTTTGTCCTTTCGGTCGCCTACGGGGTCGCCAAAGGCCCCGCCGTATGCGCCGCGATCCGAGGGAGGCTTGTTCATGGCCTGGTCACTCACGCGAGTCTCGCCCGAGCCCTGCTCTCTAACTTCCCCGGGGGGGCACCCCCCGGGGACCCCCCGCACGGGGGGGCTGCCCGCCCCCCCGTACCCCCCCGGCCCCCCTGGGGGGGCTGACAGCCCCCAGGCGCTGTCCGGTGGCACGGCCAATCGGGGCTTGGTCATCCGCGTCGGCGACACCGTGCTGCGGCCGGTCGCCCCGTGCCGGCCCGCGACCCACGCCCTGCTCGGCCACCTGGCCGCCGTCGGTTTCGAGGGTGCGCCCCGTGTCCTGGCCGTCGGCCCGTTCACCGAGACGCTCACCTACATCGACGGCCAGGCCGCGGTCCCGCCGCTGGCCGAGAGCATGCTCACCGACACGGCCCTGGTGAGCGTGGCCGACCTGGTGCGCCGTTACCACCTCGCCGCGGCGTCCTTCGACCCGGCGGGGTATCCGTGGCCCCGGCCGATCCCGGCGCGGTTCCGCACCGGGCTGGTCAGCCACAACGACGTCCACCCGGCCAACCTGGTGTTCCGCGACGGCCGGGCGGTCGCACTGATCGACTTCGACCTGGCCGGGCCGGGCAGCGCGGTCTGGGACTTCGCCGCGGCGTCGCGCTACTGGGCGCCGCTGCAGGATGACCAGGACATCGCCGACAGCAGGCAGGGCCGCGCCCTCGAGCGGTTCCGGATCTTCCTGCACGCCAGCGGGCTGCGCCGCGCCGACCGCCGCCGCGTGGCCGAGGCGGTCGTGGCCAACCACGACTGGACCTACGCGATCGTCACCGAGGCGGCCGCGGCCGGCCACCAGGGCTTCGCCGACCACTGGAGCATGGTGGCGGAGACGGCCGCCCGGGCCCGGCACTGGTGCCTGCGGCACCGGCGCGACCTGCTGGCCGCCGCGCGATGACCCGGTGGCGGGCGGTCGCGATGACCCGGCCGGGAACCGTAGAGTGCACCGCATGATCACCGTGGCGCACGAGGCGCTGATCGACCTGATCGTCGACCCGGCCGGTCACGTCGATCCCCGGCTGGGCGGCGCCGGGTTCAACGTCACCCGCGCGGTGGCCAGGCTCGGGCAGCCGGTGGCTTTCCTCGGGCGGCTCTCCGGCGACCGGTTCGGCCAGCTGATCCGGGCCGATCTGGCCCGGCACGGGGTGAGGATCGCGGTCGAGACTCCATCCGCGGAGCCGACCACGCTGGCGCTGGTGGACCTGGACCCGGCCGGCGTGCCCAGCTACCACTTCTACCTGGACGGCACGTCGGCGGCCGCGATGGGGCCCGGCGAGGCCGTGCTGCCCGAGGGCACCACGGCCCTGCACGTCGGCAGCCTCTGCCTGGTCATGGAGCCGGTCGGAACCAGTACCGAACAGATGGCGGTCAGCGCTCCCGGCACCGTCACGGTCATGCTGGACCCGAACTGCCGCCCGGTCGCCATCGCCTCGCGCCAGGCCTACCTGGACCGGCTGACGCGCATCCTGCACCGCGCGGACCTCGTCAAGGTGAGCACCGAGGACCTCGCCTACCTGTACCCCGGCCAGGACGCCGCGGCCGCCGCGGCGGACATGCTCGCCCGGGGGCCCGCGTGCGTGGTCGTCACCGACGGCGGCGCGCCGGTGCGGGTTTTCACCGGAGGGCAGCAGATCCGGGCCGACGTCCCGGCTGCCCCGGTCGTGGACACCGTGGGCGCCGGGGACGCGTTCGGCGGCGCCTTCCTCACCTGGTGGATCGGCAACGGCCTGGTCCGGGCCGACCTGGCCGACCCGGAACCCGTGCGCCAGGCGACCCAGGCGGCGATCCTCGCCGCGGTCGTGACCACCACGCGACGCGGCGCCGAACCACCGTGGGCCTACGAACTGGCCGGCCACGACGGGTGGCGGTGGCTGCCCCCCGCCGAGGCGCCCGCCCAGGTCAGCTAGCGCCGCAGCAAGATGCCGCGGATGAACGCGGCCTGGCCGACGTGCTGCGCACAGTCGTCGATCACGCTGACCAGCCGCACGCCCAGCGTCACCGGCGGGTCCCAGCCCTCGTCCACGATCCGGTCCAGGTCCGGATCCGTGATGCCGGAGACCAGCCGGACCGTCTGCTCGTGCACCGCGTCGTAGTACCCGGTGAGCAGGTCGCCGGCGGGCACCCTGACCTGCGCGACCTGCTCCGGGCGGTGCCCGTAGCCGGTGTCGTAGGGATCGAGCGGCAGCTCGAACCGCTTGCCGTACTCGGTCCACACCTGCGGCACCCCGAACGCGTCCGCCACGTGGTCGTCCTGCACCCGGGTCAGGTGCCACACCAGCCAGGCGATCGAGTTCGCCTCCGGCGCGAGCCGCTCCGCCAGCTGGCCGCTGGTCAGCCCCCGCACCACCTCGTGCACGTTCTCCTGGGTGCGGCCGAAGGCGTCCACCAGGATCTCCTCACTCGTCATCTGCCGGCCCCTTTCGGTCAGACACAGAATTTAGCCGAACGGGCCGGGGTGACACGCCGCGGCACCTGGTCTCGCGCCCGGATGGGTCGTCGCTGACGGTGGCGCGAGGTACCGTTCCGACGTGCCCCCATCCCGAAGCGTCAGCACGGCCGTGCCGGATGTCACCGAACTCCTGGCCGCGGCCGTCAGCGGCATCGGCGGCGCCGAACGGCCCGGCCAGGTCCAGATGGCCGAGGCGGTGCGGGAGGCCATCGAGACCGGCGAGCACCTGGCCGTCCAGGCCGGCACCGGCACCGGCAAGTCGCTGGCCTACCTGGTCCCGGCGGTACGGCACGCGGTGACCACGGGCAGCACGGTCGTGGTGGCCACCGCCACCATCGCGCTGCAGCGCCAGCTGATCGACCGCGACCTGCCCCGCCTGGTGGCGGCCCTGGCACCGCTGATCGACCGGGAACCCGCCTTCGCCATCCTGAAGGGCAGGCGCAACTACCTGTGCCTGCACCGGCAGAAGGGCGGCGTGGCGGACGACCCGCAGGACGCGCTGTTCGACCCGGCCGCGCTGTCCGATCCCGAGCGGGGCCCCACCTCGCCGCTGGGACGGCAGGTCAAGCGGCTGCACGAGTGGGCCGAGCAGACCACCACCGGCGACCGGGACGAGCTGGTGCCCGGGGTACCCGAGGCGGCCTGGCGCCAGGTCTCGGTGAGCGCCCAGGAGTGTATCGGCGCGCAGCGCTGCCCGTTCGGCTCCCGCTGTTTCGCCGAGAAGGCCAGGGACGTCGCGGCCCGCGCGGACATCGTGGTGACCAACCACGCGCTGCTGGCCATCGACGCGACGTCCGAGATCGACGTGCTGCCCGACCACGACGTGGTCATCATCGACGAGGCGCACGACCTGGTGGACCGCGTCACCTCGGCCACCACCGGGGAGCTGTCCGGGCCGGCCGCCGACATGGCCGCCCGTCGCGCCGGGCGGCTGACCGAGGCGGCCGCCCTGGAGGGCAGCGCTCTGTCCACTCCCGGCGCCGTGGCCGACCGGCTGCGCGAGGCCGCCGCCGCGCTCGCCATCGACCTGGGCGACGCGCCCGCGGGCCGGCTGGACGAGCTGCCGGACACGCTGGCCGCCACGCTGACCTCGGTGCGGGACGCGGCCGTGGCGTGCCTGGAGGCGATCCAGGCCAGCGCGGCGACCGAGGACGAGGACCCGCAGAAGATGGCGTCGGCCCGGGTGACGCTGGCTTCGCTGGACGAGTTGCAGCACACCGCCGGCCGGATCCTGGACGCGTTCGGCGAGGAGATCACCGAGCGGGGCGAGGTGGTCTGGCTGGACCGCCCGTTCGCGGAGGACGCCCGCCGGCCGCCGACGCTGCGGGTGGCGCCACTCGAGGTCGGACGGGTGCTGCGGAACCGGCTGTTCGCCCAGCGCACGGTGACGCTCACTTCGGCCACGCTCGCCCTCGGCGGCTCGTTCGCCCCCCTGGCCATCCAGTGGGGCTTGCCGCCGCAGGACGGCTGGCCGTCCTCCGCCGACGGCGACGAGCCGATGACGTGGAAGGGCATCGACGTCGGCTCGCCGTTCGACCACCCGCGTAGCGGCATCCTGTACGTGGCCCGGCACCTGCCGCCGCCGGGGCGGGACCAACTGCCCGAGGCGTACCTGACCGAACTGGAGGAGCTCATCGGCGCGGCCGGCGGGCGCACGCTCGGGCTGTTCTCCTCCATGCGGGCGGCCAAGGAGGCGGCCGGGGCGCTGCGCGAGCGGATCAGCCAGCCGCTGCTCTGCCAGGGCGACGACCTCACCGCCCAGCTGGTCAGGCAGTTCTCCGAGGACGAGCCGACCTGCCTGTTCGGCACGCTGTCGCTGTGGCAGGGCGTGGACGTGCCGGGGAACTCGCTGCAGCTGGTCGTCATCGACCGGATCCCGTTCCCGCGACCCGACGACCCGCTCGCCTCGGCCCGGCAGCGCGCGGTGGCCGCCCGCGGCGGCAACGGGTTCATGACCGTCGCGGCGTCGCACGCCGCCCTGCTGCTGGCCCAGGGTGCGGGCCGGCTGCTCCGGACGATGACCGACCGCGGGGTAGTGGCGGTCCTTGATCCGCGACTGGTGACCGCGCGCTACGGCGACTTCCTCCGCGCCTCGCTGCCCCCGTTCTGGACCACCACCGACCCCGCCCTGGTCCGGGCCGCGCTGCGCCGGCTGGCCGCCGCCTCCTCTGCCGCGGCCGTCGCGGGCGCCGCCCCTGCCCAGGTCTGAGCCTGTGCCTACCCTTACGGGCTGGTTACTGAGTGCACGCCGATACGGGTGAAACCAGGCATGCTGGGTAACATTTTGGGAACTAATGACACCGAAGATCCGTTCTGCAGGGGACTGGCCTGCCCAGTCGCAGCGGGAGGTCACGCATGCGGAGGCAGCCGCAGAGCGGCAAGCGGCACGTGCTCCGCTGGGTTGCCGTCGCGGCCGTCGTCATCGTCGCGGCGGCCACGCTGGGTGCCTACCTGAAGTACCGGGCCGTGTACGACAGCATCACCCGGGTGACGGTGCCGTCCACCGCGCTCGGCCACCGTCCGCCGGTGTACAGCACGAACTCGCTGAACATCCTGGTCTACGGCGACGACAACCGGGCCGGCCTGACCCCGCACCAGCAGTTCATCCTGCACACCGGCCATGATCAGAGCAACAACACCGACACGATCATGCTGGTGCACATCTCGCCCGGGCGGCACCGGCTCACCGCGGTCAGCATCCCGCGCGACACCATGGTGCCGGTGTACGAGTGCGACAGCGGACCCGGCTACACCGGCCAGCAGGCCAACCCGGCCGGCGCCGTGCAGATCAACTCGCTGCTCCAGATCGGCGGGCCGACCTGCCTGTGGAAGACGGTCGAGCAGATGACCGGCGTCCGCATCGACCACTTCATCGGCATCGGCATGCTCGGCTTCGTCAAGGTCGTCAACGACCTGGGCGGCGTCAACGTCTGCGTGCCGTTCAACGTCAAGGACCCGGTGTCCGGCCTGAACCTCAAGACCGGCGAGCAGCACATCACCGGCATCCAGGCGCTGGCCTTCTGGCGGACCCGCGAGGCCATCGGCGACGGCTCCGACCTGCAGCGGATCCAGCGGGACCAGTTCATGTCCGCCCAGGTGGTGAAGGGCGTGCTGCACAGTGACCTGCTGTCCAACCCGATCAGGCTGCTGAGAATCGTCAGCGACGCGGCCGCCTCGATGACCACGGACGCGGGCATGACGGTGTCGGACCTGGTGCAGATCGGGCAGAGCTTCCGCAACCTGTCCGGCAAGAACGTCCAGTTCATCACGATGCCGAACGAGCCGTGGACGCAGAACTCCAACCGGGTCCAGCCCATGCAGCCGCAGGCCGGTGAGGTGTTCGCGGCCATCGCCAGGGACATGACCGTGCCGAAGGTCTCGACCACCCCGCAGGTTTCCCCCACCGGCGGCGCCCAGGTCCTCACCACCAGCCCGGGCAACGTCAAGGTCGAAGTGCTGAACGGCTCCGGGGTCTCGCGCGTCGCCAGCGAGGCAGCCGCCGGGCTGACCAGTCGCGGCTTCGACGTGACCGGCACCGGCGACGCTCCGAACTTCGCCGACACCAAGTCGGTCATCGAGTACTCCACGGCCGCCGACATGCCCGCGGTGAACACCCTCATGAAGGAGCTCACCAACGTCACCTCCCTGCAGGTGTCCAGCCTCACCCCCGGCACGGTCGACCTGATCCTGGGCTCCGACTTCACCGGGCTGGTTCCGCGGAGCTCGCAGGTTCCGCAGACGACGGCCACGCCCGCGGCCGGGCCTTCGCAGACGTCCTCCGACGCGAGCCCGTCCGCGTCCGCCTCCGCCTCCGCCTCCGCCTCCGCCTCCGCCTCCGCCTCCACCTCCGCCTCTGCGTCCGCGTCCGGCGTGGCCGGCCTGGCCCGGTCCACCGGCGGCATCACCGCCGCCGCGGCGTGCTCCGCCGACAGTTCGGCCTTCTCCGGTCCGCTCAGTCCCTAGGCGGGATCGCGTTCACGTCGCGTACCGCCTCCGGCAGCCTGCGCATGCTGGTGACCCGCCGGTCGGCGAGCTTGGCCGGGTGCCCGGTGAGGTCCCGGTCCACCCACACGCAGCGCAGCCCCATCCGGGCCGCGGGCAGAATGTCATGCACCCAGCTGTTGGCCACGTGGATCCAGTCCGCGCGGGCCGCCCCGGTCTTGTCAGCGAACCTCCTGAAGTGCGCGAGGTCCGGCTTGTAGCTGCCCACCTCCTCCGCGGTGACCCACTCGTCGAACGGCACCGGCAGCCGCGTCCTGGTGGTGGCGAACAGGTCCTCGTCGCAGTTGGTCAGGAACGCCAGCCGCCAGCCTCGCTCCTTCAACGTGGCCAGGGCCGACCCGGCGTCCTCGAACACCGGCATGTCCGGCCAGGCCCGGACGAACGCCTCCTCGCCGCCGCGCGGCAGCCGCACCCGCTCCCGCATTGCCGCCCGGGCCAGACCGGAGGTGAGCACCTCACGGTAAGGGCGCCAGCCGGGACCGGCCTCGATCTCCAGCTCGGCCTGATGGTACGCGGTGAGCAGCCGCCCGGCGTCCGCCCCGGAGACCCCGGCGAGCTTCGCAAGCGCGCCGCTCATGCACGTGTTCCAGTCCGCGACCGTCCCATAGCAATCGAACGTTAGCCACATGTCCGCCACGCTAACCTCCGTAAGCTAGCTCACCCCCAGCATCCCACCCCTCACCTCCGCCAAACCCGCTCCACCCGAGCCCCCACGCCCGCCAACCCCGCCCCAAGCGCCCGCCGCCCCGGGCCCCCCGCCCCAAGCGCCCGCCGCCCCGGGCCCCCCGCCCCAAGCGCCCGCCGCCCCGGGCCCCGC
>Ga0306920_100002808_pt1 | contig 21986 bp, 21 predicted proteins | sample flu12Cox44000170_FD_204666 | JGI IMG/M metagenome (GOLD analysis project Ga0306920, IMG submission 204666) | Lab enrichment of tropical soil microbial communities from Luquillo Experimental Forest, Puerto Rico - flux4day.12C.oxic.44.000.170 (v2)... | ecosystem: Environmental > Terrestrial >...
CGACTTTTTGCCAGACGGCAGCAGCACGATGTCTGCGCGGCGGTTGTAAGCGAGCCAATCGGTGCGCTTTTCGCGCAAACGAGCCTTGGGGGGAGCGTTCGGGTTGGTCATCTCAAGCATGTTGACGCTGGCACGATCCATCGGGCGCTCTTTGCCGTACGCTGCCGTCTCGACCTTATCGGCGGCGACGCCCTGATCGACCAAATACTGCTTGATGCGCTCGACGCGTCTCTCGCTGAGGTCCTGATTATACGGCTTGGACCCGCGCTCATCCGCATACGCTTCGACGGAAAGCTTGGCGTCCGGATCATATTCGAGATACTTCTTGAATCCGCCGGCGAGCGTGGCGAGCGCAAGCTGCTGGCTGCGCACCAGGCCGACCTGCGGACGGCGCTTGTCGGGATAGTCCGTGGGATAAAAAATGCTCTGCAGCGTGACCGCCGGAATAGGCTCGACGGTTCCAGTAACGTGGACGGAGGCGGTCTGGGTGGCCGAGCCGCCGCAGACGTTCGTTGCGTTCAGGGTGTATGACTTGTTCTCGTCAATTGTGCGCGGCTGGCCGCCCTCCGCTATGGGGCTGGTATCGGACGGCTCCGGTTTCACACTGTCAGAACCGCTGGCGGCGACGGTCTTGCCATCCACCGTAATGCTGTCGGCGTTCGAGGTCTGCCAATTTAGGGTTGTCGCATCCTGCGTCAGCACCTTATCGCCAATCTTGCGGTAGTGCACCTCGCTCGGATTGGCGGTGAGGCTGGCGTCGACCTTGGTGTTCACGTTCACGGTCGCGCTGTTCTTGACCACTCCGCCCGGTCCCGACGCTGTAAAGTCATAGGTGGTCGTCTGGCGCGGGGAGACCGACTGATTTCCGCTTGGCTGTACCGCGCCGATGCCGCTGATGTTCGCCTCCGCCGTTTCATTGGTGGTCCAGTTTAGGGTGGAGGACTGTCCGCAGTTGATCTGCGATGCCGATGCGGCGAACTGTCCGCTGACTGGTGCCACGGCGATTCGCGCGCTGGCGACGCCGGCCGTGAAGCGCGACAGATCCTTCATCTTTTCACCGCGCTTCCAGTCAGTTGTTTTCGATTCGCCGTTTTTATTGAGGTTGATGCTGACTTTTTTGTTTGCCTGAACATTTACATCGCCCGACCAAATCGTCTTGCCCTGGCGAGTTACGGTGATGTGATGCGTGCCAGGGGGCAGCAGCAGGTTCTGGTGCCAGATCCAATCCCAGTTCGTTTCGTCCACATGCCCAACGAAGTAGGCCGGCGTCGTTCCGTTGGAAAGCACAGCTGCCCGCTCGTCTCCTTTGAACTGTACGTAGCCGAACGGGCCGGCCACCGTGCCGCCGACCGCTTCGAGTTTCACGTCAAGCGGCGTGGTCTTTCCAGCTTCGATATTGACGTCCTGCGTTACTGACTTATAGCCGTAATTGACAACCACCACGGTATGCTTGCCGGGGCTGAGCCTGATCGTATGGTTGCCTTCGCGGATCGCGTTCCCATCCACGAACAAGTACGCCTGTTTCGGCGAGAGGTTCGGTTTCAGCTTTCCATCCTGCGCCAAAGCGGCTGTCGCAGCTAACGCGACGGCGGTCACGAGGCTGAGCGTGCGTAAGAATCGCATCTGCGGTCTCCTAAGCATCAAATTGTAGGCGGATTAAAGTGAAAGACCGTTCCCCCGCGCCCTGACGAGAGAACGCCGGCTAGGCTAGGACAGGAGCCAAAATATCGTCCTAAGCCTCTGGCTGTCAATAAGATTCAGAGAGGCCACCAAGGGTTGCGATGAATCTCTCTGAATGCAGCCGTGCGGGGGCGAGCGGAGGGCAGGGCAAATGAGTCGTGGCTGCCCTATACTGGCTTGATGTACAGCGACACGCTTCTTGACTACTTCCGCAATCCCCGAAATAGCGGCGATCTTAGCGATGCGACCGCCCTCGTAGAGGTTAGTAACCCCGTCTGCGGAGACGTGCTGCGACTAGCAGCGCGCATCGAAAACCGTCACATCGTTGCGGCTCGCTTTCGCACGCAGGGCTGTGTGGCCTCGATTGCAGCGAGCTCATGCCTTACGGACCTGCTGCAGGGCAAGTCTGTCGAGGAAGCCCGAGAAGTCACCGCGCAGGCTATCGCGGATGCGCTCGGCGGCTTGCCGGCGGCCAGCTTTCACGCCGTGCAGCTTTGCCTGGACGCCGTCGCCGCCCTCTTGCGAAAGAACCCGTGAACCTGCCTACGTTTTCCCGGCCTGAACTCTTTTCCAAGTTTCAGGGTCGTTGATATTGAGCAGCACGCCTTCCTCTTCAGTAGGAACCTCGGCGATATCGCCAGCATGCGCCCAGACGACCTGCCTTGCGCCTATGTCGGGCGAGGCGACCAGCAGTTCGTCAAAAAGGGTCGAGCGGAAGATGACTGGGTGCCCCCGCTTGCGGCGGTAGATCGGCAGAGCGATCGATTTTCCGCTGGCGTCGAATGCTTCGATCAACTCACCAATAAGGGTGGCGGAAATGATTGGATGGTCGACTGGGCAGAGAATCAGTCCTGAACTGCCGGGGGGGAGGCTTCGAATGGCGGCTTGTATGGAAGAGAGCTGCCCCTTCTGCCAGTCAGCATTGACGATTGCATTCGCTGCGTGCTCGCCGAGCGTCTTACCAATCTCGTTGGCCTGGGCGCCCAAGACCACGCGCAGGGTTCCCACGCGCGGATGCCGTGTTACCTGAATAAGATGTTCAATGAAGGTTTTTCCATGATAGGGCAGCAGCGCTTTGGGCGAACCCATTCGTCGCGATTCGCCCCCGGAAATAAGGGTGACAGCAAGCGGTCTTTTGTCAGCGACCGCGGCAGGCATTGGCGCTCAGTCTTGGGCGAGAGCGGCGTGCGAGAGCTTCACGGACTTGTGCGGTAGATTCAGGGCGTTCCGTCGAACGGCGATCAGCTCGGCGGTGATGCTGACCGCGATTTCCTCGGGCGAAAGCGCGCCGATATCCAATCCCACCGGGGCATGCACACGCTCGAACTCTTCGGCCCGGTAGCCCTCTTTCTCGAGCGCCTTGTAGACCGACAGCACCTTTCGTTTGCTGCCAATCATGCCGATATAGCGCGCGTCAGTCCGCACGGCCCAGCCGAGCACGCGCATGTCATCTTTGTGGCCACGCGTCACGATGAGCAGATAGCTCGACGCGTCCGGCCTGATGCGCGCGAAGGCCTCTTCATACGACGTGTACAGCTCGTTCGCGATGGGGAAACGATCCCGATTGGCGAAGGCCCCCCGATCATCGATCACCCGGATTGCGAATCCGGCTGCATGGGCTACGCGCGATACCCCCAGCGACACGTGCCCGCCACCGAAAATGTAAAGCAGGGGCTGCGGCAAAATCGGCTCGACGAAAACTTCCAAAGTGCCGCCGCAAATCAATCCTGCGTCGTAGGCGGCCTCGTGGTTCAAGTTGAAAGTCATCTTGCGCGGTTGTTCGGCGTGCATCACCTCTTTCGCCGCCGCCCAAACATCGGCTTCGACGCAGCCGCCGCCAATTGTGCCGGCAATCGAGCCGTCCTCCCGCACCAGCATCCGCGAGCTTTCATAGCTGGGAATCGAGCCGTTGGTGTGCACGATCGTCGCCAGCGCGCCGCGCTCGCCCGCCTTTCTCATCCGCACGATTTCTTCGAAGATGTCCATGCGTTTTCTTGAGACTACGTCGCCTGCCTGCCTCTGTCAATTCATTGTAGGAGGGGTCTGGTGGTGGCCTAGCAGGGGCCAAACCGCTCGCCACCCTCCCTGTTTCCGCGCCATTGGGCAGTCGATCCCACCGGTGTGCGACGGCCTGCGCGCTACCTCTACCGCTCGTCTCTCAGACTCGCTAGGATCCGCTCAGCAGCCGGGTCTTCCTATTTGTCCAGCCAAGGATTGGCGCCCGTGTTTTATTCCCTCAGATGTCTCATCGCCTGGACACTGCTCAACGGCAATGCTACTTTAGCGCGCTCTGTTCATCTGGAGGTGCTCATGAAGGCGGTCGTGATCAACGAGCACGGCGGTCCTGAGGTCCTGCGCTACACGGATTTTCCGGAGCCGATGATTGGCGCCGATGAGGTCCTCGTCCGCGTGCAAGCCTGCGCGCTCAATCATCTCGATCTTTGGGTTCGGCGCGGTTTGCCCGGGCGGACCGTACCTTTTCCGCACATTCCCGGCAGCGACATTTCCGGCGAAGTTGTGAGAACCGGCGAGAGGGTCAAGAACGTAAGTGTGGGCGAAAGAGTTTTACTCGCGCCGGGCGTTTCCTGCGGTCATTGCCCGCAGTGCATCGCGGGCCGAGATAATTTTTGCAAAGAATACGTCCTGTTCGGCTCGACCATCCACGGCGGTTACGCCGAATTCGTGAAAGCTCCTGCAGTGAACGTGATGGCAATACCCGGCAATCTCAGTTTTGAAGAAGCAGCCGCAGTTCCGCTCGTTTTTCTTACCGCATGGCACATGCTGTTTGCTCGTGCCGATCTGCAGCCTGCCGAAGATGTGCTGGTCATCGCAGCGGGCAGCGGAGTCGGCAGTGCGGCCGTGCAGATCGCCAAGGCCACCGGCGCGCGGGTGATCGCCACGGCCGGTTCGGAGCCGAAGCTCGCCAAAGCGAAAGCACTCGGCGCAGACGATGTGCTGCTACACGCGGGCGAATTCGCGCGCGAAGTGAAGAAGCGGACCGGCGGCCGCGGAGTGGACGTTGTGTTCGAGCACGTGGGGGCAGCTACATGGGATCAGAGCGTGTACAGCCTCGCACCTGGTGGTCGCTTAGTCACCTGCGGCGCAACGAGCGGGTTCGAGAGCAAAATCAATGTTGGTTATCTCTTCGCGCGTCAGCTTTCAATTCTGGGGTCGTTTATGGGACGCAAATCGGAGCTCTATGCGGCGCTCGAACTGGTCAGACGCGGCTTGTTGAAGCCGATCATTGACACGGTCTTTCCACTCGAACGCGCCGCCGAGGCGCACCGCCGCCTCGAAAATCGCGAACAATTCGGCAAGATCGTCCTGCAAATCGCCTGACGTTAGCAGGTGAGACCAGTCTGACGGCCGGACTCGATACATTGCCGGTGGAAGACCTGCCGGCGTGTGGGGTTCGCTGTTTCTGACCCGCATCAGATTCATCACGGTTTTCTGCAAGAGCCATCGTCGTCCGCACGTTCGGCCGTGGGCAAGAGAATACTTGAAAATGACAGAAGCCTCGATAACATCGTTGTGGAAGCCACATTCTGGCTCGAGAACCCATGACCGGCCGGGTCCAGTTTGGGCGCCAGCGGGCGGCGGGAGCCGAACGATTTCTTCAGAGCGAATTTCATGCGACGAGAAACAACCAGCGTCTCCCAAGAGGACTATCTAAAGGCCATCTGGGAGATTGTGCAAGAAGAGCAGGTCCCCATCAGCGCCCGGCTTGCTGAGGACCTTGGCGTAACTCCGCCTGCCGTGACCGCGGCCCTGAAACGCATGGCTCGCGACGGCTATCTGCGCGTGCAACGGGACGGACGAATCCAGCTCACGACAAAAGGGAAGGGAGCGGCACAACATCTTGTTCTTCGGCATCGCCTCGCTGAAAAACTTCTCACGGAAATTATCGGTCTGGAATGGTCTCGCGCGCATGAAGAGGCCGAACGCCTCGAACACGGCATTTCGCCCGAAGTCGCGCACCTGTTGCTTGAACGATTCGGACGCGACAGCCGATGCCCGCACGGCGTTCCGCTTTTGGGAGGAATGTCCAGTCTTCGCCGCAAGCATGGCGCCCTGCGGCTTTCCGAGGCGAAGATAGGGCACTCCTACGAAATTCTGCGCGTGTACGAGAAAGATCCCGCGTTTCTCGAATTTCTGGAGCAGCGAAATTTGTGCCCTTCCGCTCGCGTGCGAGTTCTTGATCGCGAATACGACGAGACCATGTCGCTGACCGTCACCGGGCGCGGCTCCGGGCGGATCCATCTGGGCAAGCCCGCGACCGAGCGTGTCTGGGTCCGCCGCCTCGGCTAAGCTCGCGGAGCTCACCGTAAGCGCCCATTCGCCTGACGAGAGCAATCGTCGCTCCGCCGGGAGGGAAAATTACCCGGACCTGGCCACCCGAGCGGCCTGATTGGCTTCGGATGGAGCGCGGCCGAGGTGGCCGAAAAGAGGCTCACGCGAGGATCTGGGCCGGTCAACCTGGTACCAGGCCAAAAGCAGCCTGAAAACGAGTGCCAACCGGCGAAACTCATGGCCCCCTAGCTTCTTACAGTGTAAACTGTCGTCGTTTAGATTCATTACCTTAATTGTTGAGATTCTCACTTGACAAGGAAACTAAAACGTAAGGTCATCGAGGCAATCGTCGCAAATCTCCGAGCCATGGATGGCGATGTGGACCGGCTCGATGAGGTCGCAGCCAATCGTTTGGGCATTCATCGCGCCGACTTTCATTGCCTGGACATCGTTTCGCGAGGGCGGGCCATAACCCCAGGGCAGCTGGCAACGGAACTGGGACTAACCACGGGGGCCATCACCGCGCTGTTGGATCGGCTCGAGAAAGCGAGGTACTTAAGGCGTCGGCGTGATCGACACGATCGCCGCCGGATCCTGATAGAACCGAGCAAACGTGCGAGGGCGAAAGTGCGGCCGATTTTAAGAGGAGTCGTGACTGCCGCGAATCGTGCGCTGAGGCTTTTTCGTATGAGCGAACTTCGGGTCATTCTGCGATTCTTGAATCAAAATCGAGCGGCGATTCGTGCGCTATTGCCCGTCGACAAGAAGAAACCAAGCGCACGCCAACATGTTTAACGCGCTGCGCTACTATTGGATCATCGCCAGGGGATATCGCTTGCGGCCGTGGAAATCGCCCTACATACAGTGGCGAATGGAAACGTTCTTTGGCCCGGACGCCACGGACTTGGATGCCCGCAAATTCTGTCACCTGATGTGGCAGGAGCGCGCCCGCATTCGCCGTTTTCTCAATTGGGCTGCCCAGCGAAGAGCGGGCCGGGTCATGGGCAGTCGCGGTCAGGCGGCAAAGTGATTGCTGCACGAAGACTTGAATCGGAGTAATAATTCGTCTCCAGAAAGACCCCGGGGGTGGCGAAATGAGGAAATCAAGAAAAGACTCAGTGAACCGGCGGGATTTTTTGCGTGCCGCGGCCAGCACCGCGGCACTCGTGGTTCATCCGTCTTCGGCGGATGCCGCGCCGGCTAAGTCGCCGCATGGCGGAGCTGCGCCGCCGCTCTTAAAGCCGGCAGTGATGGATGGCCAGCCGAGCGTCGACGCTCTCACCGTCGATCACCCCGGCTCGGATTTCATGGTCGATGTGCTGAAATCGCTCGATTTCGAATATCTCTGCGCCAACCCCGGAAACTCGTTTCGCAGCTTGCACGAGTCGTTCATCAATTACGGCGGCAACAAGGCTCCCGAATTCATCACTTGCTGCCACGAAGAGTCGTCGGTCGGAATGGGCCACGGTTACGCCAAGATCGAAGGCAAGCCCCTGCTGGTCTGCGTGCATGGCACGGTTGGCTTGCAGCACGCCTCGATGGCGATTTACGACGCATTCTGCGACCGCGTTCCCGTTTACATTGTCCTCGGCAATTTCTCTGACGCCGCTGAACGCTTCGGCCAAGTTGACTGGACGCACAGCGCGCAAGACCCCGCGGCGATGGTCCGCGACTACACGAAATGGGACGACAATCCCGTTTCGCTCGGAGCATTCGCAGAATCTGCCGTGCGCGCCTACAAAATCGGTACGACCCCGCCGACGATGCCGGTCGCGTTGGTGGCCGGCCACACACTCCAGGAGCATCCCGTTCCGGACGGCGCGAACCTTAGCGTGCCGAGACTTTCGCTGACGGCGCCGCCAGCGGGGGACTCCGGAGCAGTTGCCGAGGCGGCTCGTCTGCTAGTGGGCGCCGAAGACCCGGTGCTCGTGACCGACCGCGTCGCCCGGACTCCCGCGGGTTTAGCGGGGATGATTGAGCTTGCAGAACTTCTGCAAGCGCCCGTAATCGACCGGAATGGCCGAATGAACTTCCCGACGCGCCATCCACTCAACCTGACCGAACATGCTGGCCCAACGATCGCTGGGGCGGACATTGTTGCGGGTCTCGAGCTGACGGATTTCTGGAGTGTGGTGAATTCGGTGCAGGGCCAGGTGTACCCGCAATACCGGCGGGTCACCAAGCCAGGCACAAAGCTGATCAGCATCACCGCGAATGATCTTTTTGCGAAGAGCAATTACCAGGATTTCCAGCGCTACACCCCAGTTGATCTGGCCATCGCGGCCGATGCTGAGGCGACGCTGCCGTCGCTGATCGAAGCCGTGAAACGACAAATGACAGATGATCGGAAACGCGCGTTCGCCGATCGTGGAGCGAAAATTGCTGCGGCGCATCAGCAGGTGATGCAGGCGCAACGCGACGCCGCGACGTCTGGCTGGGATGGCAGTCCGATCAGCACCGCGCGCCTTTCGATGGAGCTTTGGGCGCAGATCAAGGACCAAGACTGGTCGTTTGTTTCCAACTGCCAGTTCGTCAGTCGGTGGCCGCTGCGATTGTGGGACTTCCGCAAACACTACCACTACATCGGAGCCGAAGGGGGCTATGGGGTAGGATACGGTGCACCTGCGTCGGTTGGGGCGGCACTGGCCAATCGGAAGCACGGGCGCTTTACGGTCAGCATTCAGAACGATGGCGATTTGATGTTCGCGCCGGGCATTTTGTGGACCGCGGCACATCATCGCATCCCACTCCTGATCCTTATGCACAACAATCGAGCCTACCACCAGGAGTTAATGCAGATTCAAGTCATGGCCAGCCAACACCAGCGCGGGATCAGAAATGCGAGTATCGGCAGCGTGCTAGTCGATCCGCCGATCGATTACGCGAAACTTGCCGAGAGCATGGGCATGCACGGCGAAGGGCCGATCAGCGACCCGAGCGAACTCGCGCCCGCGATCCAGCGTGCCATGGAGGTGGTAAAGCGTGGCGATCCGGCGCTGGTCGATGTGCTGACCCAACCTCGCTAGGAGAACACCGTGGGCAACCTTACCGTCTTGGCAATCGCGTGCGCTTTGGGTATGGCAGGTGGCCGAGTGGAAGCGCAGGCAGTTACGGCGAAATCCGCGGGCAGTATAGAAAATGGCAAAAAGATGTTTGCGAGTGCTGGTTGCTCGACCTGTCATGGAGAGCAAGGCCAAGGCACGAATCTCGCGCCAGAAATCGCGCCACCGCCACTCGATCTGCAAGCAGTGATCGCCTATGTTCGCCAGCCGACCGGGAAAATGCCCCCGGTGGCGCAGTCGACCGCCTCAGATCAGCAACTCGCCGACATTTATGCCTATCTGCAGGCCGTTGCGCCGCGAGGCTCTGCGGCCGATCGATTGAAGGGTAACGCGGAGAACGGCAAGAAGCTTTTCGTCGCCTACGGCTGCTATGAGTGTCACGGGCGCCGAGGAGCGGGAGCAGCGATCGCGCCGCGTATCGGTCCTCCGGCGCTGAGCCTTTCCGGCGTGATCCACTACGTTCGCGCACCGACCGGGCAGATGCCTCCGTATACGGCGAAGGTCGTAGCGGATCAGGACCTCGCGGATATTTACGCGTACCTTGAAACGTTCCCGCCACCGCAGCCTGCGAGCAAGATCCCGCTGCTCAACCAATAGGAATATACCTTCACGTTCGACGGAACCTTGATCGGTGAAAGAGGCCGCCTTGTGGAGAGTACTTTAGCCAATCAGCTTTTCTCGGTAAGCCTGCGCTTCATTTCGCGTTCGTACTGGGGGAAATAGCGGCCGATGATAGGGAGGTCAAATCGCGCCAGGATGGATTCCTTCGGCTCATTCTCGAGCAGAAATTCAAACGAGCGGCGCACGAGTTCGGCAGGCTCGACAGTTCCGGCGGCAATACGATGGTAGTCGGGCTTTTTCAGGGTCACACGGTAGGACCGCTCACTTTTGGCGTCGGCCACGCGAACCTGGAATTCCTCCGGGCTGACCGTTTCGACGTCAATTCTGGGTGTCACGTGTCGGGTGATTAGCGGTTCGATCCATCCACGTGCCCAGCCTAGCAGCGCGGCTTCACGTGTCAAGCAGGAAAGGTGACCGTTTCGCTGCACGATGTCGTTAACGAAGCTACCTGCCGGCGAGGCTAAAAATTAGAACGGCCAGGACGATGAGCGTTGTCGTAACGTACAGCCAGTCGCGTTCTCGTGCGAATTCGACGACCGAAAGGGCCACGCGGGCGATCGGCGTCGCAATCAGCAGCAGGAGTCCGAGTTGAATCAGGGCGCGCGAGTGCCCTCGGAATGCGTCGCGCAGAACGTCTCGCGCGTAGCGGATATCAGCTGGCTCGCCGCGAAATATTTGGTACTGCGGCGATCGGTGGCGATACTGGATCAGGTAAAGCACGCCCCCTAGAAGCACCACCGCCGCCGAGAGCAGAAACCCGGTGCGTAGAAGTCGGCCCAACAGCAGTTCGAATCGCCTGTCTCGTTCGATGGATGATTCAGCCATCCTGTGGCCTTCAGATCTTGCCTCCCATGCCTTGGTAAATCATTTGCATGGCGATGGCGGCCAGGGCTGCGCCAAAGGCAATGCGTAAAGTGCGCACTTTGGCGCCCGGCAGAATGCGCGCGCCGCTCAACGCGCCGGCGGCAACGCCGAGCATCACGGGCATCGCTAGTCCCGGGTCGATGTACCCGCGGTGGAGGTAGATTCCCGCGCTCGCGGCGGCGGTCACGCCGATCATGAAGTTGCTGGTCGTGGTCGAAACCTTGAAAGGAATTCGCATGGCACGGTCCATGGCAAGCACTTTGACTGCTCCCGAGCCGATTCCCAGAAGCCCGGAAAGAGCACCCGCCAGGTACATCAGAACGAAACCCGCGGGGACATGGCGAACGTGGTATTCGATAAGACCTTCGGGCGTGGGATAAGTGCCGTCGAGTCTGAGGCCTTGCGCCAGAGGATCAGGGCTCTCACCAGCGGAAACGTCAGGGATCGGCTTGACCGAGGTCCACGCGGAGTAGAGCAGCACGAGCCCGAAAACAACAGCGATGGCGCCGGTGGGGATGCGCGTCGCCAGATAGGCGCCGCAAATGGCACCGATGCTTGTGGCTACTTCTAGGAGCATGCCAACCCGCATGTTCGAGTAGCCTTCGCGCAGATAGGCGGCAGCGGCACCGGAGGAGGTTGCGATCACGGAGACGAGCGAAGCCCCGATCGCGTAGCGAATATCGACATGGAAAAGCAGGGTCAGAAACGGAACGATGATGACTCCGCCGCCAAGGCCGGTGAGCGAGCCGAGGAGCCCGGCGAGGAGCGATCCGAAGGCGACCAGGAGCGTGAACTCGAGCGTCGTCGCGTGCACATTGCAGGCTAGCAGGGGTGGGCCAAGTGTCAAGCGCTAGTAGTGCCTCACGCGCTTGTCTCATGCGGATCGATTCATGGGACAAGCTTCAGCGCGGCTATGTACCAACATAGGCCTGACGCTATTACACTGGCTGGCGCGACAGAATTTCGATGGCTAGAAAGACCAGCTCACCGTCCCGAACGCCCGCAGATGTCCCGAGCGGGCTGGATCTCCGCACTTTGCTGGCTGAGGAATTTTCACCCGGCCCATTGGCTATTGAATACTCGCTCGTAGAAGCCGTCGATTTTTCCGGTCGGCAGTCGTCGTCCTTCAAGTTGAAAAACTGCGCAGTTGAAAACGTTTCGCTTTCGAACTGCACCATTCTTTCGAGTTTTTTCCAGGACGTCCGCTTTAGAAAATGCAATCTTTCAAACGCTGTCCTCCGGGGAAATCGGGCCACGCGCATCGAATTGGTTGAGTGCCGGCTGACAGGATTGAAAGCGATCGAATGCAACTGGCGAGACGTTTTGATCGAAGGCTGTGATGCGAGATATGCGCAGTTCAACGAAGGCTCGGTGCGAATCAGCGAATTTAGAGCAAGTCAGTTTCAAGACGCAGACTTCCGCAAGACGGATCTCGGTGAGACGATTTTTGCCCAGGCGGCGCTCCATCGCGCGGACCTCACCGGTGCAAAGCTGCGAAACACTGATTTGCGCGGCGCCGAACTGAGCGACGTGACGCTTCATGCCGAGGACCTACGAGGAGCCGTCGTCAGCCCGGCACAAGCAATGGAGTTGGCGCGCCTTCTCGGGGTAATCATCAAATAGCTGTGGGTTCGTGGAGTCTCGTTGCCGGACTCTTTTGAGCAGGCGAAGTTCGCGGCGTTCTTCCTAGTGCCCACATGGCCACGCGTTTTGTCCGTCAAACAGCGTGGCCATGACCCGGTCGCTCTGCCCTACCCGCAGGTTGCGCGCAGCCAGGGAATGATCCCACCCCGCGTCTGCGCTAAGGTGCGCCCATCTGTTTTCATGCAAACATCACATATGAGAAGAGCTCCACGCCACAAGGCCACTCTGCCCTTGTTGGGCGACGCTCGGCACTGTACATTGACGTGTCATTCAGGAGGCGACGAATTGACGGTAGGAAACAGCAAAGGGGCAAAAAAACCGCGACCATCCAAGGCAGCGCGAGTCGAGAGGCCCCGAGCGCAGATTGCAGTCAGCAAGCGGGACCGAGCCGCAGGCGAATGGTTCACCAAGCTCGTGGCGCTGCAGGCGCGGCTGCGGGGACCGAACGGGTGTCCCTGGGATCGCGAGCAGACGCACGAATCACTGCGCAAGTTCCTGGTGGAAGAGGTGTACGAAGCGCTGGACGCAATGGAATCGGGCGACTCGAAGAAGTTTGCCTCCGAACTCGGGGACCTGTTGTTGCAGGTTGTATTTCATTCGATTTTGGCCCAAGAGAGAGGACACTTCGGCATCGAGGACGTGATCGAATCCGTTCACACTAAGATGATCCGGAGGCACCCGCATGTCTTTGGTAATGTGACGGCCAAGACCTCCGCTGCGGTCTTGAAGAACTGGGAAGAAATCAAAAGGGAAGAGCGCGCTGAAGCGCGAGACGACCGGGCAGACGTCTTTGAAGATTCCGTGGTGGCGGAAGTTCCGCGCTCGTTGCCCGCGGTGCTCGAAGCGTATCAATTGACTCGGCGGGCAGCGCACGTCGGATTCGACTGGGAGAACCTTGCGGGCGTTCTTGAAAAGCTCGATGAAGAGAAACGCGAGATAGAATCCAAGCTGTCCTCCGACCGGGCGCGGAGGAATTTGCAAAGCATCGCTGCAGATTCGGGTCGGTTCGGCGAGCTGGAAGAAGAGATTGGCGATCTGCTGTTCGTCTGCGTGAATGTCGCGCGATTCCTGGGCTTCGACCCGGAGATTGCGCTTAAGAAGGCGAATAGCAAGTTCAAGAGGCGCTTTCAATGGATGGAATCGGCCGCTGCACGCAAGGGACGCAAATTCGCCGAACTTCCGCGAGATGAGAAAGAACGATTGTGGGATCGCTCCAAGCTTCAGCAATAGCCGCCTCTATGGCCCAGATCGAAATTCGGCACTGCTCGGCGATTCGCGAATACGAGGACTGCGTCGTCGTTGAACACACCACCTGGGGAGAAGAGATCGCTGTTCCGTCGGCGATTTTTGTAGTTGCGCGCCATACCGGCGGGCAGGTGATTGGCGCATTCGATAGTGGAAAAGTCGTCGGGTTCACGCTGGCCATCGCTGGCGTGAGGCAAGCAAAAGCATTTCTGCATTCGCATATGACGGCGGTTCTGCCGGACTATCGCGACCGGGGCATCGGGCGGCGTTTGAAGCTGTTTCAACGACAGGATGCGCTCAGGCGAGGAATCGATTTGATCGAATGGACCTTTGATCCGCTCGAGTTCAAGAACGCACATTTCAACCTCGAACGGCTCGGCGCCGTGTCGCGCCGATATATTCCGAATTGCTATGGCATTACGGCGAGCCCGCTACACAGCGGTTTGCCGACGGACAGACTGGTCGCCGAATGGTGGCTGGACTCCGAGCGGGTGAAATCCGTTCTCGCCGATAATCCAATCCCCGCGAAGGGAATGCTTCAGCGGGTTTCGCTGCCCTCAAATTTGCAAGAGCTGAGGGCAAACGATCGCGAGCGGGCGCTGCGCCTTCAGGCAGAGATGCGAATTCAGTTTGAGAAGTTGTTTCGCGAAGGGTACGTCGCGGCCGGGCTAAAGGTGCACGATCAGACTACGGAGTACGTGCTCGAGCCGGCTGACAGGGTGGCGGGCCTGCGGCTGACCCCGTTCGCTGAGACGGAAACTTCGAAATGAAACTGCGAAGACTGACGCTGCGCGAAATTCACCTGAGCCTGCTCTCGCCCTTTGAGACCAGCTTTGGGATATCGGATTTGCGCCGCATTCTGTTGGTGGAGGTGGATGCGCAGGGCGTGCCCGGCTGGGGTGAATCGACGGCAGGCGAGAATCCGTTCTATTCCTACGAGACGGTCGAGACGGCTTGGCTGATTCTGCGCGATTACCTCTGGCCGATGGTGCGCGGCAAAGAGCTAGGGGCCGCGAACGTTTGGGATTTGCTTGCGCCCGTGCGCGGTCACCACATGGCCAAAGCTGCGCTGGAGACGGCCATTTGGGATGCTGAGGCCAAGCAGAAGGGTGTGGCGTTGGCCAAGCTGCTCGGCGGGACGCGCGAAGAGATTCCTTGCGGCGTCTCGATTGGGATCCAGCCGACGACTACAGCGCTGATCGCAAAAGTCGAGCAAGCGCTGGCTGGCGGGTATCAGCGCATCAAGGTCAAGATCAAACCGGGCCTGGATATCCAGCCCATCGGCGCGTTACGCGAGCGATTCCCAAGGCTGTGCTTGATGGTCGATGCGAATTCGGCTTACCTTTTGGAAGAAGCGACTCTCTTAAAGCAACTGGATCAATTTCATCTAATGATGATCGAGCAGCCGCTCGGTTGGGATGACATTTACTCCCACGCCCAACTGCAGCGGCGTTTAGAGACTCCCATCTGCCTTGACGAATGCATTCATGATGTCGAGCAAGCGCGGGCTGCCATCGAAATAGGCGCATGCAGAATCATCAATATCAAACTGGGCCGCGTCGGCGGACACACGCCGGCCCGTCGGATGCATGACTTGTGCCAAGGGAAATCGATTCCGGTATGGTGTGGGGGGATGCTCGAATCAGGAATCGGCCGGGCCCACAACATTGCGATGTCTTCCCTCGCGAATTTTTCATTGCCGGGCGACGTGTCGGCGAGCCGGCGCTACTGGGCAGAAGATATCATTGAGCCCGAAGTGGAAGTCTCCAGTCAGGGAACGATTTGCGTTCCTTCCGCACCGGGCATTGGCTATACACCGCGCCTGGATCGTATCGAATCTCTAACGAAACGCCGCGAAGTTCTGGAATGAACCGCGGTGATCTGCGCTCGGCTGTCGAAGCGAGCCGCTTCTTACCGAAGGGTAGCGAAAAACTGCTTTGCTGTTTCGATGTCGCGAAGGACTTGCTCACGAAGTTCGTCGGCGCCTGAAAATTTGCGTTCGTCACGCAAGCGCTTCCAGAAGCGCACTTCGAGCTTGCCGCTTTTCAGGTTCTCCCTGAAATCGAAAAGGTGGGACTCGACGGTTGGGTGGACGCCGTCGAATGTAGGCCGTACGCCGATGTTCGTAGCCGCCCAGTAAGTCTTGCCTCCCACCATCGCTTCGGTGGCGTACACGCCCATTTTGGGCAAAAGTTCTTGTTCGGTATCGAGGTTCAGAGTGGGCACGACCAGGACCCGCCCTTGACCGGTGCCCGGCTTGACTTCGCCGGCGAGCGCGAATGGTCGCCCCAGCATGCGCCGCGCTTCCTCCACATTCCCTAGCTGAAGCAAATTGCGGATCGCGCTGCTGGAGACGAGCGTGCCATCGACCGTCAGCGGCGGGCACGGATAAAGGTCGATGCCCATGCCATAAAGGGTCGACGCGTCGCCGGCATTTTGATAACCGAATCTGAAGTTTTGGCCGTACACGACGTTCGCTGCATGGAGTGCGTCTTTCAGGTATTTTTGTACGAAATCGCGCGCCTCTAGACGGGCAAGTCGCTCGTCGAATTTCAGTACAAGCGTCGCGTCAATCCCGAGAGCCTCAATGGTGTCCAGGCGTTGGCCTAGGGTCATGAGCAGCGGCGGGGCAGCTGTAGGCCTCAGGACCTTCGCTGGATGGGGATAAAACGTGACCGCCACAGACATCGAACCAGGGGCGGCGCCCAGGCGCTGCGTCTCGCGCAAAATCGCCTGATGTCCTAAGTGCACACCGTCGAAGTTTCCGATCGTCACCACAGTGTTCACCGGTTTTTCTTCCGCCCTTGGGAATCGGGATTGCCATTCCTCGGCAGAATAGATGCGTGCCATGGGCTCGAGCCTTTGGAAGACAAACAGAGCGGGGGGTATCAGAAGCTTTCGGTTCCGCTCATCGGTGGGCATTAAACGTCGACCTCGAATTGCAGGCCGTCATAGGCGAGCCGAACATTTTCGGGCAGGCGCGCATTGGTCTGGGCGTGTCCCAGGTCGTGGCAGATATGCGTAAACCAAGCACGCCTCGGGCGCAGCTCATCGACGAGCGCGAGCGATTGCTCGACGGTTGAATGTGTTGGATGGGGCACATACCGCAAGGCGTCGAGAATGAAGTCATGGAGGCCTCGCAGCAGGGCTCTCGAGCTCTCCGGCACGACACTGAAGTCCGTCAGGTAGGCGCAGTGGCCAAAGCGAAACCCGAGAACTGGCTGCGGTCCATGCATCGCAAGGATGGGAATAATCCTCAGGCCAAACAGATCGAATGGGCCATCAATGGTGCGCAGCTCGATCAGCGGAGGCATGCTGCCGGGCTGCGCGTCTTCGAAAATGTAGGAAAACTGCCGCCGCAGCGCTGCCTGCGTATCGCTTGCCGCATACACGGGCACAACCGCCTTTTGCTTCACGTTGTATGGGCGCACGTCGTCAAGACCCATGATGTGATCGGCATGTCCGTGCGTGAAAAGGACCGCATCGAGGCGATCGATGCGGGCACGTAACGCCTGGGAGCGAAAGTCAGGCGTCGTGTCGATGACGACGTTGTGTCCGTTGTAGGAGAGCAGCACCGAGGGGCGCATGCGCCGGTCGTGGGGGTCGCTCGATTCGCAGACGAGGCAGTGGCATGCTAGCGAGGGCACGCCCATCGAGGTGCCTGATCCGAGGACTGTCAATTGCAGGGAGACCATGAGGTCGGAAGGTTATGCCGCTAGCTGTTCTGAACTTCAGTTCAACGTTTGCACAATCAGAGCGATCGGTCAGGAAGATCCACCAGCCCCCTGGGGCTGAGGATGCTGGTCGCATCCCCCTTCACTTCTTTGGCGCTGCCTTCTTGGCCATCGCCTCGGCGGCGGCCTTGGAAACTTCCATATAGGTCAGCTTCAGACTGCCAATCACTTCCATGAGTAGATCCTCGTCCGCTTTGGCCAGATTGCCGCGCGTTTTGTCACGCAATTCATCCATCATGTCGATCATTTCGCGGGCCCCGTCCAGATCGAGGAAGGCCTGTCCGGTTCGCGGATCGGCCATCCCGCCCATCATGGCAGCGGCATTGCGCGTCAAGAAATCGATCAGCATTTGAAAGTTCCGTGAGGGCGCGACCTCTGCAGAATCCGGGGAAGCGGCTTGCTTACCGTCGCCAGCCTGAGGCCGCTTTTCCGTGGCGCCGCCCTTGCCCTGCGGCACAGCGGAGGCCTTTCGAGCCGCTGCTTCCTGGTCCCGACGCTCCTGCTCCAGAGCGTCCTTGCGGAGTTCGCCTTCCTCAGTGAAGAGGCGGCGGTCAACTACTTTGAATCCTTCGTCTTGTCTGGGGTCAGCCACGCCAGAAGTCCTTCAATTTCAGCGATCGCTGGGACGGCTTTGCTTCACCTTCGCGAAACTTGAATCCGCCTCTGCTGCACTGAGTTTAGCACCCGCATAGTCTCGCGACAAGGCAAGCATGCCGGCCAGTTTGGGCAGGCGTATAATAGTCTCGCCAAGAGCCATGCGCGCCGCAGGGAGCCGTCAAGACATAGCCTCCTTTCAGGAGGCCAAGTGGTGGGAGCCCGACACGACGGGCGGGCCCGAGCCCAGCGGCAAAGTGCACTGCTACCTTTGCCCGAGGCACTGCCATATAGGGGAAGGCCAGTCCGGATTCTGCTTCATTCGGGCCAACCAGGGCGGAAGGCTCTATAGCCTGGGCTACGCGCATCCCGCCGCGCTGCAAATCGACCCCATCGAGAAAAAGCCGCTGAATCACTTTCTGCCGGGCACGCGCGTGTTTTCGATGGGCACGGCTGGCTGCAATATGGGCTGTTTCTTCTGTCAGAACTGGGACATTTCCAAATCTCGTTCCGATCAGGTGCGCTCGTCCTACGTGCCGCCGGAAGACGTGGTCGCGCTCGCGATCGACAACCGATGCCCCTCCGTGGCCTTCACCTACAACGAGCCGACCATCTGGGGCGAGTACGTGATCGATATCTGCCAGGTGGCCAGGGAACGCGGCATCCGCACCGTGATGGTCTCGAATGGCTACATCACCCGTGAAGCCTTTCACGATATTTATGACCACATCGACGCGGCCAATATCGATCTGAAAGGATTCACCGAAAACTTCTATGGCCGCATCACCCTGACCCATTTGCAGCCTGTTCTCGACACGCTCACCTGGCTCAAGAAGGAAACGGGCGTCTGGTTCGAGATCACCAACTTGATTATTCCCACGCTGAATGACGCGACTTCCGAAACCCGTGCGCTCGCCGAATGGGTACTCGAACATCTCGGGCCTGATGTCCCGCTGCATTTCACAGCGTTTCATCCGGACTTCAAGTTGCGGGATAAACCGCGAACTCCGCCCGAAACATTGCACAGCGCGCGCGCGGCGGCTCTCGAAGTCGGATTGCACTATGTCTACGAAGGAAACATTTACAGCGCCGGCGCACACACCTTTTGCCCGTCGTGCAAGAAGATGTTGATCGGTCGTTCATGGCACGAAGTGCTCGAAAACAAGTTGAAGGAAGGCTGCTGCCCCAGTTGCGGACTGGCTATCCCCGGACGGTGGATGAATTCGGCGACGAAGGCCGCACAGAAAGGTGGGCCTGAGCGGACGATCGTCCAGGAACGTTACGGTCATCTCAACCTGTGATTTCCAGGCGAATCACGGCATCTTGCTGGGCCACAGCCAGGATGCGAGGCCGGCAACGATAAGGACGGTGATGATGAGAGCCAACGAAATGAGCGCAGGGATGGGAATCCATTCGTTCACGAGCATCTTGGCGCCTACGAACATCAGAATCACGGAGAGACCTTGGTGCAAGAATCGCATTCGGGCCATCAATTCGGCGAGTCCGAAATACATTGCGCGGAGGCCGAGGATCGCGAAGATGTTGGAGGAGTAGGCGATGAACGGATCGCGCGTGATCGCCAATACGGCCGGCACGGAATCGGCCGCAAAAATCACGTCCATGGCTTCAATGGCGACCAGGGCGAGGAGCAGCGGCGTCGCCGTGAGCCGGCCAGAATTTCGCGCCCAGAATCGGTGGCCTTTGTAAGAAGAATCGACCGGATGAATTCTGCGCACGAGGCGCACTAGCCAGCTCTGTTCGGGCCGAAAGGCAGGAGTGAAAACGAGCATGTGCAGGCCGAGGATCAGCAGGCCGGTTCCGAAAATGTAGATGGTGAAATGAAAATGCCGGAGCAGTTGGACACCCGCCAGAACAAAGACCAGGCGCAGCACCAGGGCGCCCACGACTCCGGTGTAGAGCACCCGATGTTGGAATTGCGCTTCAATTCCGAAAGTGCGGAAGATCAGAAGGAAAACGAAGACATTGTCGGCGCTGAGAGATTTTTCGACCAGGTATGCAGTAAAGAATTCAATCCCGGATTGCCGGCCTCGCGAGACGTACATCCAGACCCCAAAGCCCGTGGCCAAGCAGACCCACAGAGCTGTTTCAGCGAGAGCCCTTTTCAGCGAAACGCGGCCGCTGCCCAGATGAGTGAGGGTGAGGTCGATGGTCAGCGCAACAGAGACCACCACGCCGAAGGCGATCCAGTTGATAAATTCCCGGGGCAGAGCGCGTTCCTCGCGGTTTCGACGGCCCGCACGAGTCTACACTGCCCACGCCCAGGACTTGAGCAAATTCGGGCTCCGCGCGTTCCACACAGTTTTCGCGCAACGTGGAGGCGCACGGTGATCGGAGGATGACCATGGCCACCGGAACACTGATCGCAGCAGCTCAGTTTCTCATCGAACAGAATTATGACGCGTACACGCCCGAGCAGCACGCCGTGTGGGCGGAGCTGGTACGCCGCCGGCGTCCCCAGATTGACCTGCATGCCTGCCGCGCCTATCTCGAGGGCTATGAGATACTCGGACTTGAAGACGACCGCCTCCCCAATCTCAAAGCCGTCACCTCGCGTTTGAAGCCACGCACTGGCTGGAGCTCTACGCCGGTGAGCGGCTTTCTGCCGAGCGACGCGTTTTTTGAAATGCTCGATGCGCGCATGTTTCCCACCACCACTTGGCTTCGCAGCCGCGATTCGCTCGAATACACTCCCGAGCCAGACATTTTTCATGATGTTTTCGGTCACGTGCCGATGCACACCCATCCTGTGTTCGCCGATTTTCTGCAGCACTACGGAAGTGTTTGCGCGAAGATCAAGGACAAAGATACGCTCGAGCGTCTGGGCCGACTGTTCTGGTACACCGTGGAGTTTGGGCTGATCCGCGAAGATGGAACGATCAAGGTTTACGGCAGCGGCGTCATTAGTTCGCACGGCGAATCGACGAACGTCATTGAAGGAGGCTGTGAAGTTCGGAAGTTCTCCCTCGAGGAAGTGCTCAACACGCCGGTGAAAGTTGATCGCATCCACTCCCGGTTGTTTGCCATCGACAGTTTCGAACAAATCTACGAAGCGATGCACGAGGCCGAAAGGCGCATCCTCGCGCATTCCTAGCCATTCTCCCCTCCCAGCAGGGTCATTCTGCTCAAACGCGAGTTTGCGGGCGGCCGCCACCGCCTGCCTGCCGGGACCCGCGGCGACCAGCGTCTCTTCGTTGCGATTATTACATTGACAGTCCAAATCAGCGCGTGTTACTGACGCAACGCGGTTTCTTTGCTGCCTCCAGCTTGGGGGAGAGCCACGAGCAATGCGTTTAGTCCTGCCGCCCAGAGTCAGCGAACAAACGTTTCAAAAAGCGCTCCAAGCATTTGCTGGCGTGGTCGGCAAACAATGGGTACTAGCGACGGACGAAGACCGCGAGACGTTCATGGATTACTACGCGGCAGGAGACGCCGACCTGCACGTCCCGAGCGCCGCTATCGGCCCGCAGTCGGTTGAAGAACTACAGGCGATTGTCCGCTTAGCGAACCAGTACAAGATTCCGCTTTGGCCCATCTCGCGTGGCAAGAACCTGGGCTACGGTGCAGCTGCTCCCTGCCTGTCCGGCACGGTCGTCCTCGATCTCGGGCGCATGAATCGCATTCTCGATGTGAACGAGCGCTACGGCTACTGCCTGATCGAGCCGGGCGTGGGCTTCTTTGACCTCTTTCAGTATCTCCAGGCAAACAAAATCAAACTGTGGATGTCGATTCCCGCCAATGCGTGGGGCAGCGTTGTCGGAAACGCGCTTGAGCGCGGTTACGGTTACACGCCCTATGGAGAAAACACTCGCAACATTTGCGGCCTGGAAGTGGTCCTGCCCAATGGCGACCTGGTTCGCACCGGAAACGGCGCAATGTCCCACAGCGCCTCCTGGCAGCTTTTCAAGTACGGCTTTGGACCGTCCTGGGATCAGCTCTTCTGTCAATCGAATTTCGGCGTCTGCACGAAAATGGGCCTGTGGTTGATGCCGGAGCCGGAGGCGACGCTGGGCCTGAACATTCAGCTGCCCAACCCGGATGACGTCGGCTGGGCGATCGACGAGCTTGCTCCTTTGCGCATGAAAGGCGTCATCGAGCAGAGTCCGAGTATCGGCAACTCGCTGCGCTTTGTCGCCTCGGCGACCCAGCGCAGCCAATGGTACCAGGGTGATGGGGCGCTGCCCGACGATGTGCTCCTGGAAATCCTGAAGAAAAACAATCTCGGATGGTGGAC
>Ga0306920_100002810_pt1 | contig 21978 bp, 29 predicted proteins | sample flu12Cox44000170_FD_204666 | JGI IMG/M metagenome (GOLD analysis project Ga0306920, IMG submission 204666) | Lab enrichment of tropical soil microbial communities from Luquillo Experimental Forest, Puerto Rico - flux4day.12C.oxic.44.000.170 (v2)... | ecosystem: Environmental > Terrestrial >...
TTCGATGCGGCTCTGGCGCCATATGGCGCTAACCCGCGATCTTGGTGGCTCTGACCACCGTGTTGAGTGCTGCGAGCACTACAACGTTACGATGGAGAGCCGGTCATTCCATATTGTCTAGAAGGTCATCCGCGAGGGGACCATGACGAAGCTGGCGCTCACACTCTTCACCGGGCTGACTCTGGTCGGCGCGGCCGATGTCGCGGGGACATGGGACGTGGAGACCGAGTTCGATGACGCCCGTCTTTCAGGCGGCGGGTTCGACTGCACCTTTACACAAGACCACGAACACTTCACGGGAACCTGTTCCGGGGCACCCGTGACAGGTGACATCAAAGACCAAAGCATCACCTGGGAGATGAAGGGCGGTGGCGACCCTCAGGTCACGACCCTGTTCAAGGGCACGGTGAGTCAGTCAGGAACCGGCATGAATGGGACGTTCTCCGTGGCGGGCAAGACCGGCATGACCGGGCACTTCACTGGCTACAAGAAGTAGGGCGCTTCGGCAACTCCACGCCGAGCGCCTTGTAGAATCCATTCAATGGCCAGCAGTTCCGACCTGCGATGCTCGTTCTGCAACAAGCCACAGAGTGAAGTTGGGAAATTGATTGCTGGACCCACCGCCTTCATCTGTGATGAGTGTGTCGAGGTCTGCAACTACATCATCGCCAACGACAGTCGGTTCCAGCCAAGTGACGACGTGGAGCCGCCGCTCCGACTTCCAGAAGGTGTGCTCGACGGTCCAGCAGTCCGCTGCGCACTGTGCAGCATGGTGGTTCCGCAGAGCGACGTTATTCCCGTTCGAGAACGTGGCGTGCTGTGCTTGGGCTGCGCTGGCGAGGTCGAAGCTGCCATCGCGGAACGTCGGCAGTCGGAGTCCTGACCGAGAACGGATGCATGAACGCGCAGGAAGCCACGACGATTGTGCGGCAGGAATTGATGAATTACCGCCGCAAACCCTATGTTGAACTATCCCGCCTGGCTGAGACGCGCTCGCCCACGCTCGTCATCAGGGGCGAATCAGGAGCCGAATACCAAGTGGTGATACAGGTGCATTGGGAAGGCAAGCGTGGTGGCGACATCCGCGTCATCGGCTTGATTGACGACTTCGGATGGAGTGTATTCTTCCCGCTGTGCTCAGATTTCATCACGGGCCCCAACGACATTGTTTCAGCGGTTTGGTAGCCCGTCAGGCGATAAAAGAGCCGGCTGCCGCCGACACGAGCAACCTGTCTATGGGGGATGCGTCAAGCGACTTGAACATTGGGTGGTGTGATGCCAGTCAGCTTGTTCACGGACGGACTCGAACCAACGAATGCAGACGCAACCCTCTGGCGGTTCATGGAGTTCTGGAAGTTCCGCAACCTCATTGAGACAGGAACGCTTTACTTTTGCCGTGCGGACAAATTTGCCGATGATGAAACCGAGGGATTGCCGCCCGAAGAATACCTTCCCGTGCTTCGCTTGAATCCCCTGGACATCAAGGACCGCCGCAAGATTGACCACCACATCGGGTCAATCGCGCAGTTCCGGCAAGGGTTCTTCATCAACTGTTGGTATTTGGGCGACGACGACACCGCTCAGATGTGGTCTGGGCGGGGGCAAGATGCTGTCGCTATCTGCTGTCGATACAGCGCCTTGAAGTCCGCCCTAGCCGCGCTAACCGATGACGCCCACCTCGGACTGATTCGTTACGGGTCCGCGCATCTGACGGGCTGGAACATCATGCGGTTCATTACGACGAAGCGCCTGAGATACGAGCACGAAAAGGAAGTGCGTGCTCTTCTATGGATTCGCGACGAGCGAGATGGGATAAACCGACATTTCGATGAGAATAACGTCCCGCACCAACGCCCGCTAATGGAGCCGCCCAATCCGCAACAAGGCGTCGTCCGGTCTGTTAACATTCAGAAACTCGTGTCCACCATCGTCGTAAGTCCGTGGGCAGCGGATTCCGTGCTGTCGGATGTGGAGCGGCTTGTTGCCGAGGCGGGCTACTCGATACCGGTGCAGGCATCAGAGTTGACGCTCTACAGGGATTTGCTTCCCTACGACGGCCGGACGGCTTAAGAGAGGACTGTCAAGCTGACCGAGACCTGAGCGCCAGCCATCACAGGGTGTCAATTCTGAATAGGCTTGGATGAGTCAACCCTTCAGTCAGTCTGCCACCCCCAATCGGGTGGTGGCATGACTGGCAGAACGAAGGGCGGCGATGTTGACTGGTCATGATTGGAACATGACAGTGATTGACTGAACCTCTTCGTGTTACTTTACGGATGCGGTGGCTTGAGGCGGCTTGGACGCTTACTCCGCTTGGAACTGAGTCCTGCCGAACCCCATCCGCTTAAGGAGGCACTGTGAAGACGTTTGCCAGCGTCGTCCTGGTGTTGTTGGCGGTCCTCGCAGACGTATCCGCGCAATCGCAGCGCGATTGGCAGCAGGGAACATGGCGCGACACTGACCAAAGCGTCACCACCATTGCCACTGGCTCGAAGGCTTTTTCACTCCCATTTCAGACTTGCGTAATCGAGACGACCGAATACTTCTACTTTGGGCGCAAGCCCGTGAACCTGCGCGGCACTAAGGCAGTTCCTCTACACATTCACTCCTGACTGATGCTGGACATTGAAGCACTGATGGGTGATGCGGTCCGGCACTTCTGGCGGACTCGTCAATCGCAGAGTGAACGTCAGGGCTCCACGTCCGGGGTTCGAGACGCAGGTAATCGGACGGCCGTGACCGGCGGAAAGCACGCTGACGGCTTCATCCGCCTCGTCGGCAGAGTCGTCGAGGACGCAGGGGTTCCCGACGTGTGCATTCACACGACTGCGAAGACCGCACGAACGCTGCCGGGATATTTTCGTCCCGCCAAAGAGTGGGATTTGGTCGTGCTCTCCGGCAACACATTGATTGCAGTGGTCGAAGTGAAGTCACAGGTCGGCAGTTTTGGCAACAACTTCAACAACAGAGTTGAGGAAGCATTGGGCAACGCCACGGACTTCTGGTCATCATTCGAGAAGGGAACATTCCAGCCGTCGCAGCGGCCTTGGCTGGCTCTCTCTTTGCCATCGCTTTCTTCGCGGGGCCGTCCCTTGTCGTGGCATTTCTGACATGGAAGCTCGTCCTGCGTTCCAGGCCGCTTGGACTTGGCGGAAGTGTTCTGATTATGGCGGTGAGCGCCCTGTCAGCGGTGGGCTTGTATGGGCACGACGACCTCGAACCCGTCGTCCTTTGGATTCTCTTCGGGCAGGAAGCTCGGGAGGCTGCTCCCTTTTGGATGCTGGTCGTCGGACTGCCCGTCACGTCCCTGTTCATCTGGTGGAGTCGCCGACATCGCCAGGGCGACTGACCCTTCCCACCTCGCTCAGGGCAGCCGCTGGAACATGCTAGCCCACGGTTAAATTGACAATACGTAAGACGAATACTACTATGTAATTGTTGATGACCAAGCATGCCGACATCCCTCGCAAGGTCATGACGTTCCGCATTGATGACGACCTTGTTGAGGGCATGGACAAGCTGTGGGAGCGGGATGGTATCGCCGTCTCTGAGCAGGTGAGGCGGGCCATTCGCTTGTGGTTGGAGTCGAAGGGCATCAAGGGCAAGGGACGAAAGCCGAGGGGTCGATGAGAGCCGCCATCTACGCCCGCGTCTCGACCTTCGACCAGGAGCCCGAGAACCAGTTGCAGGAACTCCGACGCTATATCCAGGCGCGGGGATGGACCGCCATCGAGTTCGTGGACCGAGGCGTCAGTGGTGCGAAGGATAGACGACCAGCCCTCGATGAACTGCTGAAGGATGCGCGGCGGCGGAAGTTCGATGTCTTGGTGTGCTGGCGCCTAGACAGGCTGGGTCGTAACCTCCGGCATCTCATCTTGCTGCTCGATGAACTCCAAGCGTTGGGGATTGGGTTCGTCACTCTGGGCGAAGGCATCGACACGGGCACTCCCGCAGGGAAGCTCCAACTCCATATCCTGTCCGCAATAGCGGAATTTGAAAGGGAACGTATCAGAGAACGGGTCCTAGCGGGCCTACAACGCGCCAGGATGCAAGGAAAGCGACTCGGTCGACCGAGGACCCACCCCACGCAACTCCCTGTTCCTGGTGGCAACGTGCGAGCGGCGGCCATGGTGTGGGGCGTCTCGAAGACGACTGCGGCAAAATGGATTGCACAAGGCGGTCCTCAGTGCGGTCAGGAATCAAAGTCTTAGACGATGTTCCCGGGAACGGCGACCTGGTCAAACGCCACCAGCTTTACCGAGTGCGAATCCGCATGTGGCTCAACCAGGGCGACCCAGTCCGGTGGCGTTACCCCTGGGGGTCCATTAAAGACGCGAGGATAGAAGACGACGGGACGACGCTTGTCACGGATGTTCGCATCGACCGAGTGTTCCTTGTAGCGGGCCTGTTCTACGGTGTCGAGGGGATGCGCGTTGGAGGCATTCGAAAGCTGAAAATTTCCCCACATCTCGCATACGGAAAGTCAGGGTTACCGGACATCATTCCTGGAGACGCGGTGCTGGTAGTGGAAATCGCCATCTTGGGGGAACGTAGGTCATCACGCCCGAGTGCGGACAATCCCTCTCAGAACTGACTCCGCTTTCGCCCCAATTTCAGAGGCTCACCACCGCCGTCGATTCGGTGCGGACAAACATTTGTTTTTCAGCACAAGCCCTCGGTGCTGGCCCCACTCGCCCGATACTTGGTGTGGGTTTCTCGGTGGTCACCTGGAAGACGAACTGACTCAGCTACTACCCTGATGAGCAAGACTGTGCATGGCGAGGTAACAATGGCGCGACAACGTAGCAGCGTAGACAAAACAAAACTTGTGCAAGTTCTGGTCGCAATCTACGCGGCTGCGGTCGGGACGGCCGCCTTCGGGTGGCAGGTATTTGAGCATATCGCCCAGCGTCCGATTCTGAGGGCAGAGTGTTTCAGTCCAATCGTGGTCGTGAGCAGCCATCGTGAAAGGCCTCAGGTGAAATACCGGATACGACTTTCGAATGTGGGGTCGAAACCAGCCACGGTCTACGGTTTATCAGCCTGGGTCATGTATTCCGACGTCTTCCCCCGAGGACTCGACGAAACGATAAAACGCTCAGACCAAAACCCACCGCTCCCGCTGAAACTCGATGTGGGTGACTTGCGCACGTTCTTGTTCACCTCTAGCGTCACATCGTTCGAGGGCTTTCGCGAGGGCCAACACCGAGGTCAGTGCGTTATTACACTCAAGTCCACAGTAGGGACGCAGGAGTTCAATGAGCCAATTGATGTGTTGTCCGCCATTCTTCAACCATCGGAGAAATAAGTGAAAGACTCCACCGCATTTACAGTTGGCCGCCTGGAAGCAGAACACGGCCGCTCAACGGTCACCTTGTCTGAAAGGGACACACGCTCGCACCAGAGAAACGGTCGCATCGACCGCGTCACCGGGCGCGTGTGCGATAGCGCAGCAATAGCGGGTCGAGACTCGAAAGCCGCAGGAATGTGAGTGACACGGGAAGGTCAACGATGAAGACCAAGAACCATCCCCAACTGCCTTCGGTGTGCATAACGTCGAGTCGAGTCGCCACGGTCAACAGCAAGTGAGCAGCGGGCAGGACGAGCGACAGGACAAGCAGTGTCACCGAGTTCAGCCGAGTTGAGCTAGGCATTTTCAATGCGTTCGACGCACTTGTTGGACGTTCACGCCGCCCATGAACGCAGGAGATGTGGACAGCACATTCTCCCACGCGGCTACCTCGGACGTCGTCACCAGTTGCCAAGATTGTCGGCTTGGAGACCGATGAGGATGAGTAACGCGGAGAGTCGCCGTGGCAACAGCAACCGAACGAGTTGAACGGCAGTCGGAGTTTTGATGCTTGAAAGGACCTCGTCCTATCGTTGATGTTCCTTCCCTCGTCCGGTCGTCACCCACCGTTCAATTTGCTGCTCGTAGTGCTCGTGCAGACCCGGGTAGAACTCGGATTCGACGCGGATGAAGTGGCGTAGGGTTCGTCGTTGGTGCGCGAGGTCACCCTTTGGGAGCACGTGTTTTTCCACGTAGAACTGACGAGGCCTCGGCCTTCGACGTCGACGATTTCGCAGGTGTCGATGAGGCTCACCAATTGGCCGAGGGTCCTGATTATTGACCTGCCTTGCGATTCATCCTGCCTGCAAAACCAGCTTGACGGCCACCTTGGACTGAAGGCTGTCAGCGCTCACCTGAAACCGCGTAAATCTGGACTTCCGTCGTCGTTGTTCTTGTCTTTGTTCTTCTGAAAGAGAAGAGAAGGGCTGTGGGCGCTGTGGGAATCTCGCGTTCTCCAGCGAGATTTCCAAGCAGTTGTGGGTGCGTTCTCTGCGTCCACAGCTGCGTCAGCGTCCACAGCCTCTGCAGGGGCGCATCGAATTTCACGGTACGCTGGGCGCGTTCTCTGCGTCCACAGCTGCGTCAGCGTCCACAGCCTCTGCAGGGGCGCATCGAATTTCACGGTACGCTGGGACCACAGCGGACGAGGTGAGGGCCTGGAGCTGAACCCTCCAGACCCTCGGTGACCGCCTCGATGCTCCGACGGACCAAGCCGGTCGTCTTTGTTGTGCCACGGTTTAACCGCCGTGTCCAGTCGGAACGCGCCGCCGCTCCGACGTTGTGGACACGCCGCTTCGCCAGAAAATCTGCCGACGCTGCAACGGCCTCTTCGCGATCTGCGCGTCGTGTGATCGCGGTCACGCCTATTGCTCGCTGGCGTGCCGCACCGCGGCTCGCTGCGCGTCGGTCCGGGCTGCGCGTCGACGCCATCGGCGGAGCCCAGAGGGCCGCCTCGATCATCGCGACCATCAGCGCGCGTACCGCGCCCGCGTGAGGGATCAGACTTCCGGCGCGTCGGTCTCGTTCGTCACACTGCCCGTGGACACAGCGACGGATCGGGTGCCGACCGCGCCCCTGGCGGGCGCGTTGCGTTGCATGGTCTGTGGCCGGGAAAGCGCCTGGCTCCTTCCACCGCCCTGGCGGATTCGTCGTGTGTCCCCGGAGCCACGCCATGATCACGCCCGAGCAACACGCCGAGATTCGGCGCCTCTATTACGGCGAGCATTGGAAGGTCGGCACCATCGCCGCGGCCCTCGGCGTCCACCATGACACGGTCCGCGCCGCGATCGTGAACGACACTCAGGGGCTGCGCCGCGGCACGTGCCGCACGACCCTGCTCGATCCGTCTCTGCCCTTCGTCCGCGACACGCTGGCGCAGTATCCGCGTCTGCGGGCGACACGGCTCTTTGAGATGGTGAAGGGACGCGGGTACACCGGTTCGGTCGTGCAGCTGCGACGCGCCGTCCGCCGAATTCGTCCGGCGGCCACGGCGACGGTGTATCGCCGGCTCACCACCTTGGCCGGCGAGGAGGCCCAGGTCGATTGGGGAGCCTTCGGCTCGATCCGCATCGGCCGCGGCGTGCGCCCGCTTTCCGGTTTCGTGATGGTGCTCTCGTACTCGCGCGCCGTCTTCGCGCTCTTCACCGTCGACCAAACGCTTGAGAGTTTTCTCCGGGGCCATGTCGAGGCCTTTGAGACATGGCCGGGCGTGCCACGGACCCTGGTCTACGACAATTTGCGCAGCGCTGTCCTGGAACGCGCGGGCACCGCGATTCGATTTCATCCGCGGCTCCTGGAACTCGCCGGGCACTATCACTTCGCGCCCCGGCCCTGCACGCCCGGCCGCGGGAATGAGAAAGGGAAGGTCGAGCGGCAGATCCACTACCTCCGGCACGCGTTCTTCGCCGCCCGCGTGTTTGTCGATGTGGACGATCTGAATGCGCAGTTTCGGCGCTGGCGTGACGACATTGCGCATCAGCGCCTGCATCCCGAGCAGCGCGATCGGACCGTCGCCGAGGTCCTCGCGGAGGAGCAGCCGCGGCTCTTGCCGCTCGCCGCGCATCCCTTCGCGACCGAGGTGATGCGCACCGTCGTGTCCGGCAAGACACCGTATGTGCGCTTCGATCGCAACAGCTACTCGATTCCCCACATCCACGTGCGCCGCCCACTGACGCTGCTCGCCAGCCCCACGACCGTGCGTGTGATCGCCAGTGCCGCGGAGATTGCGCGCCATGCCCGCAGCTACGATACCGGCCAAGTGATCGAGCAGGAAGCGCACGTCGCTGGCGTCGTGGCGGCCACGCGCCAAGCGAATCCCTCGAGCGCGCGCGACCGGCTCCGCCTCGCCGTCCCCGCGGCCGCCACGCTGCTGGATCGCCTGGCGGCCCGGGGCGAAGCCCTGCGGTATCCGATCGTCCGCTTGCTCGCCCTGCTCGACGACTACGGTCCGCAGGAGCTCGCGGCGGCCATTGACCGCGCCCTCGAACGGGATGCGCTCGGCGCCGGCGCCATCGCTCACATCTTGGAAACCCGCCGGCGGCAGCGCGGGCTGAAGCCCCCGATCCCGATGGCGCTTCCCGATCGGCCCGGCGTCCGCGATCTCGACGTCACGCCCCATCGCCTGGAGACCTACGATGACCTCACCCGATCCGATCCCTCCGACGCTGAGTGATCAGCTGCGACAGCTCGGCCTCGTGCACACGGCCACCGAGCTCAATGACTTCATCGCGCGCGCGACCCAGAAGCGCTGGAGTCCCGTCGTACAGCTCGAACGCTTGGCGCACGCCGAGCTCGAGGCCCGCCTGCGACAGCGCGTCGAGCGACGCCTCCGCGACGCCCGCCTGGGCCGCTTCAAAGCGATGGCCGACTTCGAATGGCAGTGGCCGAAGGTGATTCATCGACCGACGGTCGAACGCGTCCTCACCCTGGACTTCCTGGCGCAACGCGAGAACGTGATCATCGTCGCGCCGCACGGCCTCGGGAAGACGATGATCGCCAAGAATCTCGTCCACGAAGCCATCCTCGCCGGCCACTCGGCGCGGTTCCTGACCGCCCCCGATCTGATCCTCGATCTCACTCGACAAGAGACCGCCCGCGCGCTGCAGCATCGCCTCCGAAGCTATCTCCGGCCCCATCTCCTCGCGATCGACGAGGTCGGCTACCTGGCCTACGACGCGCACGCCGCTGACCTCCTCTTTCAAGTGGCGAGCCGTCGGTATGAGCAGAAATCCATCGTGATCACCACGAACTTACCCTTCAAACAATGGGATACCGTTTTTCCCAATGCTGCGTGCGCGGTCGCCCTGATTGATCGGCTGACGCACCACGCCGAGATCCTCTCGATCGAAGGCGAGTCGTATCGCAAGCGGGAGGCCGAGGAAGCGCAGAAACGAAAGCACGAGCAGAAGCCCAAACGGTGACCCCTCACACGGCCGCTGCCCTCATCGACGTCGGTCCAGATTTACGCGGTTTTACGTGAGCGGCGACAGAAGCAGGATGCCGCCCATGCAACGCCAGAAGACCGCTTTGGTGTGTCTTGTAGTTGTGACCCTCTGCGCCGGTGTGCATACGCAGAGCAACGGCCCGCACGAGCTTCGGTGCATTCCGGGCAACGCTCACATCGGCTCGTATGACTACGGCGCGAAGCCGGTGCTCAGAATCCACTCTGGTGAGACCGTCCGCGTTGAGACGTGCAGTGATGCCGTTGAAGACCCTCTCGTAAAACCGTCCGAGATTCCGCCGAACTGGAAGCAGACCGTCGACTCCATCAAGGACCGTGGCCCCGGCGTGCATTTGCTTACCGGGCCAATCGCCGTCGAAGGTGCGCAACCTGGCGATGTGCTGGAAATCAAGTTTCTGAAGTTTGAGTTCGTCGTGCCGTTCGCGGTGGCAGCGATAGCACCGAACTTCACGGCGTTGCCAGACGACTTTCCCTATGAGAGGATGCGCGTCGTGCGATTGAACCGCGAGGCCCGCACTGCCGAGTTCTTGCCTGGAATCACATTGAAGCTGTCGCCGTTCTTCGGGTCCGTGGGAGTCGCGCCGCCCGCGTTTGTCGACCGTGTGTCAAGTAATCCTCCAGGGTTGCATGGGGGAAATCTCGATAACCGGGAACTGACGGAAGGTTCGACGCTGTTCTTACCCGTTCACGCCCCGGGAGGACTGCTATCCGTTGGAGACGCCCACGCGGGTCAAGGGGATGGGGAAGTGAGTTGCTGCGCACTGGAAACGGCGCTGGTCGGCACCATGCAGATTACCGTGCGAAAGGGTGCACAGCTACTCTGGCCGCGCGCGGAGACCCCGACTCACTACATTACGATGGGACTGAACCCGGACTTGAACAAAGCCGCCGAAATCGCCACGCGGGAGATGGTGTCGTTCCTTGTGAGCGAGAAACATCTCTCTCGCGACGATGCGCTCATGCTCTGCTCGGTGGCCGCGGAACTTCGCGTGACTCAGCTGGTCGACGGAACGAAGGGCGTTCACGCGATGTTACCAAAGTCTATTTTCCGATGACTCGGTCAGCGGTGCTGTGCTGCGTAGTCGCTGTCATCGGAAGTCGGCGCGCGCCTTGCGAACAGCGCCGCGAGGGTGCTCAATAACCGTGACAGCAGTGTCGGCCTTTCCCGGAACTATCCACTTCTCGGGATAAACGCCACCCTTCGCGCCATAACCGCTAATTCTGGCTTCTTGTCCTCTTGCTGGGCGGCCAATGCCTGCCAACGTTTGGCAGACTTCCGCAATCGTCTACGCTCTTTCTTGTGATGGCGAAATGGCGAGGCCACAGACGGGCACTTTTCTTGAATCGACTCGGGCAAACCGAGAATCTCCATAACCTACTGACCACCCGTTGCCGGTTTCCACAGTTGGCCCGGTCGAACCACTTTGCAGTGATAGCACGCGCTGTTCTGATTGTCCCTGTTATACCAGTGGTGTTCAGCACCGATTGCTTCGCAGTCTTTCCCCTTGTCAGGGAACCAGCCCAGGTCAATCAGGAAATTGGGAAGACGACGACGCAACGCAGTGCGCCAGGCGTAGGGATGCCTGCTCACCCTGATGGCCTCATCGCTTTTCTGCGAGTCAACTCCGAAGCGCCAACCGGACGCCGAAGTAGACCAGGCTGACGACGACTGCCGCCTTGACGGCGAGCATTCCGAGAACCGCGGCCATGATTTGGAGTTCAGCCACGGACCACCTCCGAGCAACTCACGTGGAAGGGTAGTGACCGCTCACGCGCTCTCCAGTAGAACTCTACCTCATCCGACTAATCAAGACGACGAACTTAGACTTGAGGTTTTCTGGAGGCGAACTTCCGTCACATCGGGCTTCACGTTCTTGGGAAAATTCAATAGCGCGATTGGCGCTACACTTGCTAACCAGCCCGCTTCCTCTCCGAGCGTGGTGTGCAAGTCGCTCAGCTCTCGCCTAGGTTCACGTCATGATGCACGACGCCAGAAACGATGGAGGCAACGACTATGAAGCGCCAAATCTTGTTCCTGATTGCCGCGGTAGCGATGATTACGGGTTGCAAACCAAATCAGGAGGACCGTCAGAAGGTGCGCTTACGTCACCGAGTTCCTTAAAGGCGACCGCCACCACGAACTGGACCTTTAATCTCATCGGACCTAACACGGCCGAGGCGCAATCTGGCCCGTTCACGGGTGATACGATTCGAGTCACAGGGTCAGGTGCGTTCGGCACCGGCAGTATCGAGGGAAACGGGTCCTTCACCCACATTAAGCCTGACGGAACCGTTTTCGCCCGCGGGAGTTGGCAAGCCACTAGCTTCAGCAGCTTCACGCCATTCGGAGGACCGAGCGCGGGCGTCCAGGGCGGACAGCTCCGGCTGACTGTGACGCTGTTACCGGACGGCGGGTCACCGGTTTCAGGCGTTCCGATGAGCGTGACGTGCCTCGTGAATGCGCCTGCCGGATTCACCGAGGACGAAGGAACCACGGTTGCGGCCTTCACGGAAAAGACTGGCGGGCACACCTTGTTTCACAAAGTCTTTTAGGGTCGCGCTCTGGGATGCGTGAACCCCCTCGCCTTCACCCGAGGGTGGGTTCAAGTCCAAGTTGCAGGAGAAACTGCCCGCTGGATTATGGTCCGATGACGTGAACTAGGACGCTCGAAGTCGGGGCATCCTGCTCAACAGGAAAGTCGCGACGAGCACGACTGGAACGACCACTAGTCTTAGTCTAGTGTCGGTTCGGGCCGAGGGGTCGGTGGTTCAAATCCACTCGCCCCGACCACTAGAATCCCGAGAAAGAACCCGAAAAAGGCCCTGGAAACAGGGCCTTTTGTATTTTACGGCCGATCGTGTTCAGCGATGCGCACAGTGCGTGCAGCCGGTCAATCTACTGACTCCGGCCGCCGTCAAGGGAGCGATAGACCGGGACCAGCGCGAGCAGCTCGCCTCATGCCAGTGCCGAACCCATGTGGATGCTCAAGAACACGGGATGCCGCTGGGGCGATCGAGATAGCTGGAGCTCTAGCGCTGTTCGTGCCGACGCTCGCGCCGTACGGCGCGATGCTGCTTGCGGTGACGATGGTCTGCGCCGTCGCGACCGACGTCCTCATCGTCGGCGGATCGCCGCTGCCGGCCTTGGTGCTGCTGATCGCATCGGTTGCGATTGCGTGGGCGCGGCACGATCAGCTTGAGCCGAGCGCGGAGTAGGTTGCCGCGCGGCGTCAGCCTTGCAGCTGCGGTTCTTCCAGTCGGTACTTGCGCATGCGGACGTAGAGCTGCGTGCGCGAGAGTCCGAGGCGTTTGGCGGCCTGTGATTTATTCCAGCGCGTCTCGCGCAGAACGCGTGAGATCGTCTCCCGTTCGACCGTGCCCAAGTCAGAGGTGGTTGGGAGCGGAAGGGCGACCTTGCCGCCGCCGTGCAGTGCGAGGTGCTCGGCATGAATGAGGCCGCCATCCGCGAGAATCGCGGCGCGCTCGAGCGCGTTGTGGAGTTCGCGCACATTGCCTGGCCAGGTGTGCGCGAGCAACGCTTCCCGCGCGTCCTTGGTCAGACCGGCCGGCGGACGCCCGAACGACTTGCCGATGTCCCGCAGGAACGCTTCGCTAAGCGGCAGGATATCGCTCGCCCGCTCGCGGAGCGGTGCGATGCGGATGTCGAACACCTGGAGCCGATAAAAGAGGTCCTCGCGGAAATCGCCTCGCTCGATCGCCTTTCGAAGGTCGCGGTTCGTCGAGGCGACCACGCGGACGTTCGCCTTCAGCATCTTCGTGCCGCCGAGCCGCTGGAATTCGCGCTCCTGGAGCACGCGCAGGAACTTCGCCTGCGACGCGAGGCTCATCTCGCTCACTTCGTCGAGAAACAGCAGGCCGCCGGCCGCCAGTTCAATCTGGCCGGCCTTCGACTGCTGCGCGCTCGTGAATGCACCGCGTTCGTAACCAAACAGCTCGGATTCGAGCAGCTGCTCCGGCAACGCAGCGCAGTTCAACGCGAGGAACGGACCATTCTTGCGTGCCGACGCGCGATGGATGAACCTCGCTACGACTTCCTTGCCCGTCCCCGATTCGCCTGCCAGCAGCACCGTGGTGTCCGTGGCCGCGACTTGCGTCGCCTTCTTCAGGACATCGAGCCATTCCGGCGACTGGCCGACGACGCGGTTGTGCGTCTTCGAGTCGAGCTCTTCGGTCAGCATCTGCACGCGCGCTTCGAGCCGGTCGGCGCGCATTTTCGCTTCGGCGACCTGACGCGCGGCTTCGGCGAGCTGCTCGTGTGACACGGCGAGTGCTATGTGGTCGAGGATCCGGCGCGCGACAGGGATATCGCCCCGCGAAAAGGCGTTCGCCCGCTTCGACATGAAGCCGACACCCAGCCGCTGATCACGGGCGCTGGTGGTCACCGCGAGGATCGATCGAAAGCCGGCTGCCACGAGTTTCTCGCGCGGGCTCTCCCCGGTGATGGAGACAGGCAGATCCTGGATGGCCAGATCATCGAGGAGGAAGTGATCGGGTTGTGGGAGGCTCGTGGAATGTACGCCGACGAGAGGAACGCCGTCGGTTGCGGCCTGCTGAACAATCCGGCCGCTCTCGTCGAAGAACCCCATCGAGAGCCCGTCATGCGGCAGGACCTTATTCGCGATTTCCGAGATGCGTGGAAACACCTGCCGCACGTCAAGAACATCAGAGATCGTGCGCAATAGTTCGACAGAAGTCTCGACGCTCGCCGCGCGATCGCGCTCGAGCGCCGCATCGCGCACCTGTTCGGCGAGCCGTTGGTGCGAGATCGCGACAGCGAGGTAGCTGGCGAGCCGCTGCGCGTGCACGATGTCCCGCTCGGAATAGGCATCCGGTCGCCGCGCCGCGAGTCCGAACACGCCGAAGAATTGCCCGTTGATCTCCACCGGGACGGTGAGCGCCGACTGCACGCCGCGTTCGGATCCGAAGCAAGGGGCCTGGTGTAATTTCGGCTGGCGGAGATCCTCGCCGTGAATCGCCGCGACACGCTCGTGGCAGACGAGTTCGTATTCCGAGTCGGTGCTGGCGTACAGGCGAAAATCGTCGGTGCCGTCGATCCGAAGCATCAGGGTTGCGGTGTCGTGCGGGATGATGCGCGTGGCCGCAGCGCTGAGCTGCTCGAAGATGTCGCGCACGTCCAGACCGCGGGCGAGCGTCGGCAGCACATCGTGGAACGCGTCTAATTGGTTCAGATTGGTGGGGACGTGATCCATCGCAGCTCCTCGCACTGATATGTCTCGAAGGCTACGTAACGATGATCGTTCGACGCGCCCCTCAAGCCGCAAGACCCACGCCGATGGCGAAAACCAAGGTTGAGGTCTGTTTGCAGTTTGCCGCGCAACGAGTTGCAGCTGCGTACGCGTGCGCAGTCGCAATCGCGTGATGATAACAGGCTGCTCATAGATGAGCAGATCGCGTATCTCTAGGCACCTCCCCGCCTAGTACGACTTTTATGAAGCGGCCTGTCAAGTCACCCGGATGGTCGATGAGAGTTCTGTTTCGTCTCGACGCACGGTCATTTAGCGCGCGCTCTCGTCTATCGGAAAGAACGCGCGATCCGTTTACACGCGCCTACACGTCGCCAAGCACTTGCCCCTCGCCGAGCGAGGTGGCTCCCACTTTTATGCGCGCTCTATCAGCGGCACTCCATTGGGTGCCGGCGCACGAGATGATTCGAGGGAGGAGCAGCGCCCTCTTTGTTACGGCTCTCACAAGCGGCCACGTAGAAAATGGCTCGCAAGACTCTGCTCGCCTGCGGGTTCATCGCATCGATGCTGTATATCGCGATGAACACTTTCGTGCCGATGTGGTGGCACGCCTACAATTCGTTCTCGCAGACCATCAGCGAGTTGTCGGCGATCGACGCGCCGACCAGACCGATTTGGGTACCACTCGGCATCCTCTACACTCTGCTCGTCGCGGCGTTCGGTGTGGGCGTCTGGCAATCCGCTCAGCGAAATCGGCGGCTGCGCGTGGTGGGCGGCTTGTTTGTCGCCAGCGGACTGATTGGCCTGGGGTGGCTCCCGATGCACCAACGCGCGGTCCTCGCGGCCGGCGGCGGGACGCTGACCGACACGATGCACATCGTCTGGTCGGTGGTCACCGTGCTCCTGGTGATGTTCCAGCTGGGATTTTCGGCGGCGGCATTCGGCAGGCGATTCCGCGTCTACACCGTTGTCACGATGGTCGTGTTGTTCTTCTTTGGTGCGCTGACGTTTCGCAGTGCTCCGGTGTTGCCGCCAATCTCCCGACGCCGTGGCTCGGTGTGTGGGAGCGCATCAACGTGTTGGGATTCATGGTCTGGCAGGCAGCGCTCGCGATGGGTCTGCTGCGCGCTGAAGCTGACGTCAGCCGCGTTGAACGCCCAGTGACGCGGACTCCGTTCAAGACTCCCGAAGATCAAGCCGCATACCTCGCCGCGTATGACGCCGCGATGAAAGGCTTGGCCGGTTCCGTATCGGGAACTCGAAATTCCGACTCGTTTCGGAACGACGCATGTGGTCGTCAGCGGTCCCGCCGATGCTCCGACGTTGGCGCTGTTGCACGGGTACTGGGCGACCTTGACCATGTGGGCAGCGAACGTCGCGGACTTCCGCAGCGACTACCGCGTGTACGCCGTCGACGTGATGGGCCAACCGAGCAAGTCTGTTCCGACCGACCCGATTCGAAACGCGCGAGATTACGTCACGTGGTTGACGGAAACGTTGGACGCGCTGCACCTCGACCGCGTGTCTCTGGTCGGCATGTCCTACGGCGGTTGGTTGGCGATGAAGTTCGCGGTGGCCGCACCAGAGCGCCTGTCGAAGCTGGTCCTGCTGTCGCCCGGCGGTTTCTTGCCAATGGTTCGACAATTCAGTGTGCGCGGGATGCTGATGCTGTTCTTGCCGAGTCGTCTCACGGTGAACACCTTCATGCGCTGGTTGGGATTCAGGGCAGGCGATGGCAACGTGCTTGAGTTGAGTACCTTGGTCTGAAGCACTTTCGGATTCCGCCCGAGACGGCGTGGTCATGTCGAACGCCTTGTTCGACGAGGAGCTGCGGTCACTGCACGTGCCGACGCTGCTGCTGTTCGGTGAGGGCGAAGTCATCTACGACCCAGCACGGCATTGACTCGCGCTCGGCGGCTGGTTCCTGATTTGGATGGCGAATTGGTTCCGGCATCCAGTCACGACATATGCTTCAGGCAGCACCAAATCGTGGACGCGCGCGTGCTCGATTTCCTGAAGCAAAGCCGATCCGCCATGCCGGAAAGGGTCGTCGCATGACATCCGATTCGCACGCGTGACAGCGATGGCGGGCAACCGGCGCGTCCACACAGCCTTGAAATGGGTGGCGGGCGCCCTTGGAATGGCGACCGGCGCGTATGCGAGCTACGTCGGCGTGACGTGGCTCAGGTATGGACACGCATCACCGGCGAGCGCTGAAGATGCCGATCCGCTGCTCGACCAGTTCATGCCGGGCTACGAAGTGTCAGAACGTCACCACGTCCACATTGCTGCGCCCACGGACATCACCTTCGCGGCCGCGTGCGAACAGGAGTTGATGTCGTTGCCCGTCGTTCGAGCGATCTTCAAGACGCGCGAACTCGTCCTCGGCGCTGAACCGGATACCGCCGTGCGGCCGCGCGGGCTTCTCGCGATGACCAAGTCGATTGGATGGGGCGTGCTGGCGGAAGTTCCGGGTCGAGAAATCGTGATGGGCGCAGTTACGCAGCCGTGGTACGCGAACGTCGTGTTCCGTCCGGTACCGCCTGCCGACTTCGCTTCGTTCGATGAACCCGATTTCGTGAAAATCGTCTGGACGCTCCGGGCCGACCCAATCGGCCCACGTGATTCCGTCTTCAGAACGGAAACGCGCGTTCAGACGACAGATCCGGCGGCACGCGCAAAGTTCCGCTGGTACTGGGCGCGGTTCTCACCGGGAATCGTGCTGATTCGCTGGCTGTCGCTTGGACCACTGCGTCGGGATGCAGAACGTCGTGTCGCCTCTCGCTGACCCGAAGCGATTTTACGACTCACCATTTGAAAGAAAGACGTTATTGCGGGTGCTCGTGACGTGCGGATCGAAGCGCGGCGGCACGGAAGGCATCGCGCGCACGGTGGGCGAGGCGCTGAAAGCTCAAGGGCTCGACGTTGACCTGGCTGCGCCGCGAGACGCGGTACAGGCGAGAGGGTTTGACGCGGCCATCATCGGCGGCGGGTTGTACGGCAATCGGTGGCATCGCGCCGCTCGGAGGTTCGTTACCCGCCGTGTGCGCGACCTTCGCGCGTGCCGTTCTGGTTCTTCTCGAGCGGCCCGCTCGACGACTGGAGCGAGGATCGAGATATTCCCCCGACGTTGCAAGTGCAGACGCTGCTGGATCGGGTTGGTGCGCTGGGGCATGTCACCTTCGGCGGCCGCCTCGCGCCTGACGCACGCGGGTTTCCGGCGAGCGCCCATCGGCCGACAACTCATTCGCGATCAAGCGCCGGCGACGCGGGAGTGGCCATCATGAATCACGCGTGGCACGACGCGCACAAGTGCCCGAAATCGCCACTGGCCGCGCGCGTACGCTGGCATCGTGCGCACCAGCAGCAGTGCAGGTGTCGGCCGATGCCGAAAGCCCTTGCCAAACTGGTGAAGGCACGGGGACGGGACGCGGTGCCACGAAGATCCTGTCGTGATGATCGGCATGAACGCTGAACTGCATGTGGTGTTCGGCGCCGGCCAAGTAGGGTATCCGCTCGCTGAGCAGCTGGCTGCGGCCGGCAAGCGCGCTCGGGTCGCCAAACGATCGGCCGCGCCCGTCCCGGAGGGATGCGAGGTGGTCCTCGGGGACGCAGTCGATCGAGCGTTTTGTCTGAACGCCGCGCGCGGCGCGAGCACCATCTATCACTGCATGAACCCGCCTTACAGCGCGAGGATCTGGACTGAGTTGGTCCCGCGGTACATGGACAACCTGATTGCGGCGGCTGCTCAGTCGCGCGCCCGGCTCGTCGTGCTGGACAATCTGTACATGTTGGGCCGGCCTTCGGGGCGCAAGCTGAACGAGGAGACGCCGATGAACCCCTCCAGTCGCAAAGGGGAGATTCGCGCACGCGCCGCCGAACGCCTGTTCGAGGCGCACCGCCGCGGAGACATTGTGGCGACCGAAGGCCGGGCATCCGATTTCTACGGCCCACGAGGGACGCAGACCTGGCTGGGCGACTTCTTTTGGCCGCGCGTCCTGTCAGGCAAGACCGCGTACTCGCCGTTTCTGCTCGATGCTATCCACACGTACCACTACATCCCGGATGTGGCCACGGGACTCGCGACGCTCGGCTGCGCGGACCCGAGTGTCTACGGGCAGCCGTGGATGTTGCCGTGCGCGCCTGCCGGTACGCTGCGTGAGCTGGTCACGAGGCTCGCCGGCAAGCTCGGACGGGCGATCGATGTCGCGCAAGTGCCGCGATGGATCGTCAAAGCGACGGCCCTCGTCGTGCCGCTCATGCGCGAGCTCGACGAGATGCTGTATCAGTGGGACGAGCCGTTCGTCGTCGACGACTCGCGGTTCCGGAAGCGGTTCCACGTACTCCCGGCGGACCTCGACCGCGCCGCTGTGGAGACCGTCCAGTGGGCAACGGACCACTACGCCCAAAGCAGACGCGCGTGATGCTTGACGACGGTCGGCCGATTGAGAACGGAAGTTAAGCGCTCGGACTTCGTATGACCCTTATCAACAAGGTGTACGCCCAATTTCGTCGGCCGTCAGGATTCTTGGGGCGCTTGGCCGGCTGGATCATGGCCAATCGGCCGTCCAACATCGAGCGCAATCGCTGGACGGTCGACCTGCTAGACATCAATGAGACCGATCACGTGCTGGAGTTGGGTTTCGGCCCAGGCCTATCTATCGCCCAGGTCGCTCGTCTCGCGCCGAGGGGACACGTAACGGGCATCGATCATTCGCCGGCGATGGTCGCGGCGGCGACCCGCCGGAATGAGGCAGCGATTCAGCGTGGCTTGGTCGATTTGCAATTGGGCAATCTTGAGCGACTCCGACGAATGGACGATCGATTCGACAAGATCTTCTCCGTGAACGTGCTCCAATTCCTACCCGAGCGAGCGGATGCGTTGAGAATGCTGCGATCGAAATTGAAGCCGAATGGTGTCCTCGCAACGACTTTTCAACCGCGCCAGCGGGGCGCAAAGCCGGAGGATGCGGACATTTTCGGGAAGGTGTTGGCAAGAGAAATGAGCGACATGGGGTTTCGAGACGTCACCGTGACGAAACTCACGCTCAAGCCGATGCCGGCTGTGTGCGTGTTAGGGCACCTGTAAGCGACGCGTGGAGCGCCGCAGTGGTTGCCGCTCCGGTTTCCGGCGGGCGCTCAGATCAGCCGATATGCGAGCATTTGGCGAAGGGACAACTCGGTTCGGGACGAAGGAACCGAGCGCTCCGAATCACTGAGCCGAAAACAGAATACGTCGGGAATTGGCTCAGCCTGGTAGAGCGCCCGGTTCGGGACCGGGAGGCCGCGGGTTCGAATCCCGCCTTCCCGACCAGTCATCAAGTTCCTTTTCTCCTCGACTTCTCGAGACTCCTTGCAGGCGCCCGCTCCCCATCCTCACCGGACGACTTTGAACGCCTTGTCGCGTTTCGGACCGTAACGAAATACGGCGAAATCGTCGTCGAACGCAGCAACTCGTTCGAGGCCGAGGCGTTGGAGCACGACGAAGCTCGTACGGTCGACGATCGAGAAGTCCTGATCCGAGAAAGCCTCGCCGATGGCCCACGCACGCTCGAGGTCGGCGGCCGTGATGGCCTCGAGTGCGGCAGCACCGTTCTGCAATCCAAGCCAGAAGCGTTCCGCAGCGTGGCGTCCGAGACGGTGACGGAGCAGGAGCCAGGTCTCAACGAGGACATGATCCGTCGTGACGAGGGGGTCGCCTGCCGACAAAATCTCCTTCGCGCGCTGATTGCTGGTATCGCCACGATCCGCCGCGGCGTACCAGACCGAGGTGTCGACGAAGAGGCTCATTTGTGATGACCGCGCACCGCAACGACGGCTTCGCCGATCATGGCGTCTTTCTTGCGCCGAATATCGGCACCAGTCGACACACCCAGATCGAACACGATGGAGGGGTCTGCTTGTCGAGGCGGAGTTGCGAGATCTCGGGCCACCAGCCGACGGATGTAGCGCGCAAACGAGATCCCAAGCTCCGCCGCGCGTTTGCGAGCGCGGCGCTGAGTCTCAAGATCGAGTGTAACTTGCGTGCGCGCCATCATGATGGCTACATCATAACATACCTTGACCCGCCTTGACCAAGGTGGGTCACGGGCAACCAATCTGAAGCAGGCGTTCGTAGTTGCCGCCACAGTTGCCATCTGGCCCTTCCCCAGTGGGAATTTCGAAGGATTGTCCATGCGCGCACTCGGTTCGGGACGGCCCCGGTGGATTTTCTCAGGATTCCCAACGCAGGCGCAGGAGGCATGAGCCAGGTCGGCGCTTCGATGGCCAAACACATGATGCATTCGCCGACGGGCAGGCTCTCTCAACAATTGTCCGAGCCGCAGCGCTTCCCGACGCTCCTCGAAAAGATGGGGAAGTGATGAGCGAGGGCTATGACTGGTCGGCCGACATCGCCAAGCTGCCGATGCCGGTGCTGCTGGTGTTCGCTGACAACGATTCAATCTCGCAGAAGCACATCGCCGAGTTCTTCGCGCTTTTGGGCGGCGGCGGGAAGTTGGGTGCACACGCAGTTGTCGAAGTCGCGGCTTGCGGTCGTGCCGGGCTACAGCCATTACAATTTCATCAACTAACCGGAGGTTCCGCAAATTGTCGGCAAGTTCCTGGCCGATCCGCTCACCAATCCGCCAACCGGCGCAGCAGCAGCCTCGCAGGCCGCGCGGGACTCCGGCTGATTGGTCGATCGATCCGCTTTGAAGGACCAATGCCATGACAACCAGGCTTCAGAGCGCCAGTCCTTCGAATGCAGCGCAGGACGTTGCCAGACTGGGTCTCGTTCGCCCGCCACTTGTGTATCTGATTTCGCTCGTCATGGGGGCGCTGATCCAACTCGTGACGCCGCTCCCATTCATTCGGCAAGCGCTCGCTGTGCCGGTCGGATCGTCTCTCGTCGTAGTTGCGATCGCGCTGTTCTCTTATGCGGTGGCGAAATTACGGGCTGCCGGCACGCCGGTCCCCGCGCGAAAGCCAACCACCGTGATCGTCCGCACGGGTCCGTATGGGTTCAGCCGAAACCCGATCTATCTGGCGTTCTCATTGTTTCAGCTCGGAATTAGCGTCTGGGTCAACAGCCTGTGGCTGCTGGTCACACTCGTCGGAGCGGCGGCGCTCATCCATTCTTTTGTCATACCGAGAGAAGAGCAGTATATGGAGCGACGATTCGGTCCCGACTACTTGGATTACAAGGCCTCCGTGCGCCGCTGGCTATAAGCCAGCCCCATCAATGAGGCCGGTTGTACCCAGTACCACCCTTGAGGACTCGCTGACCACTCCTTTTTTTTCACGCAGGTTGTCATTCACACGGGGCGTCGGGTCGTGCGAACGGCCCGGCGCCAGGAGAAACGCCCGATGCCGTCTTCGTTTCTTCTCGGAGACACCCAGGGAAGGCCGTGAATCTACCAGGTGCCTCGCTTGGTCCCCCACCACCAGATCAGACCGAGCGT
>Ga0306920_100002811_pt1 | contig 21975 bp, 28 predicted proteins | sample flu12Cox44000170_FD_204666 | JGI IMG/M metagenome (GOLD analysis project Ga0306920, IMG submission 204666) | Lab enrichment of tropical soil microbial communities from Luquillo Experimental Forest, Puerto Rico - flux4day.12C.oxic.44.000.170 (v2)... | ecosystem: Environmental > Terrestrial >...
GTAGCGGATCGTGAGGGCCGATCGGGTCGACGAAGTCACGTTGCAAGCACTGCGTGATCAGGACGGTCGTCATCTCACCCCGTAGCCTGCGCCCAGGACACGGCGATTGCAACCAGCTCCGGACGTCGTGACTGCGGCCTTGCAGCAAACGTGCCCCGAGACACTCGCATATGCCCATTGCTGCATATCCGCCTCTCGGATGGGGCCGCACCGAGCTGCTCCGGGTGCCGCAGGAGATGGCGCGGGTGGATGCGCTGCTGGATGACCCTGTGTTCTTCGCGCCGTTCGCGCCGCACTTTCATCCGCTGCTGGGCCGGCCGTCCACCCCGGTGGAGTGTTACCTGCGGCTGATGTTCCTCAAGTTCCGGTACCGGCTGGCTATGAGAGCCCACGCGAACCTCCGGGTCAGGCAGCAGCTCGACGTTCCCGGCCCTAATCATCTATTGCCCCTTGCGGCCTTGCGTGGCGGTGAGCTTTAGGCAACGCGGTCGGGAAAGGCGCGGGTGACGGCGGCGGTGCGGCTGGAGACGCCCAGCCGTTCGTAGATGTTCTCCAGGTGGGTGCGCACAGTGCCCTCGGAGATGCCCAGCCGCCGGGCGATCTGGGTGTTGGTGTGCCCGGCGGCCACCAGGCGCAGCAGGTTTTTCTGCCGGGGGGTGAGCCGGGGAACCGGGTGACGGCGACGCTCGGCATCGAGGTAGGCCTGGTGCAGGTGCGGGCGCAGCAGCGTCAGCAGTGCCCGGTCCCGCTCGGAGAAGTCCGGTCCCGGCCCTCGCGACAGATACAGCCGGACGTGCCGCTCTGGCCCGGCGATGGTTCCCGGCGGCGCTTCGGGCAGGCACAGCATGAGAGAGTGCTCGACCCCGAACAGCCGGTCGTGATCGGCGTACATGCCGGTGGAATGCCATTGCCGGGTCGAGTAGAAGTCCGTGATCTTGATGGCGCTGCGCAGGTCGCCGGTGCGACCCGGGTAGCTGCAGAACCGGCTATCCCAGTAGTGCGTCCAGAATGCCTGGTCCACGGCCGCTTGCAGGTCCTCATCGTGTGTGGTGGCCGAGATTTCTTGCCCGAGCCAGAACGCTTGCTGGCCGGTGTCGAAGCCGAGGAGATCCACTCCGTCGCAGCGGATCTGGCCCATCAGGTCGGCCAGCAGGGATTCCGGCAGCCCTCCGTCGGCGGGCAGGTCGGAGCGGTCCTCGCTGACGATGGCGGCTAGAGCGCACAGGTCCCGGTCGCTGGCCCTCACCGGAGTGCTCACGGCGGCCCCCCTTTACTCCCCTATGGGTTCCACGTTACGCCGAGCAGCATCGGCACGGGCATCCGTAGAACGTCGGATAGCGGACGCGCCGTTGGCCTGCCCACACTCGCAGTTGACAGACCGCGCTACCAGCCGAGGGAGACCGTTATGAACCCCATCCGTTACCTCCGCCGCCTGGCCGCCGCCGTGGCCGGGCTGGCCTGCGCCTGGCTCGGGCTCGCCGTGGCCGCGCCTGCCGCGTTCGCCGCGAGCAGCGTCCCGCCGCCCAGCGGCGGATCGGCGCGCATCACGCTGCCGCCTGAGCCGCCGGGCTGGAACAAGCACCCGCCGCTGCCAGTCGGGCACGTCGTCGGGCCGGTGCATAAGGTTCCTGTCCAGACCGTCACGGCCGGCGGGATGCCTGGCTGGCAGATCGCCCTGATCGCCATCGGGGCCGCGTTGCTCGCCGCCACCGCGGCGGTGCTGGCGTACCGGGCATGGACCGCCCGCTGCCGCCCGGTCACCGCAGCCGCCGAATCACCGGTCACCGCAGCCGCCGAATCAACCGTGGCGGCCGCCGACGCCCGGCTCCCGTCCGCCCTGTAACCACGGCGTCGACGGAGCATGACCATGCCGACCGTATGCCGGATCGTCGCCGGGGTCAGCGGCTCACCGGGCAGCGTGCCCGCGCTGCGCCACGCGGCCGGCCTCGCCCGCCAGCACGACGCGGTGCTTGTCCCGCTGCACGCGTGGGTGCCGCCCGACGGTGACCGGCACGAACGCAGGCACCCCTGCGCCGAGCTGCGCCAGCTCTGGGACGACGACGCCTGGCAGCGGCTGTGGCAGGCCCTCGACACCGCCTTCGGCGGCCTGCCCGACGGCATCCGCGTCCAGCCCGCCGTGATGCGCGGCCAGCCCGGCACGGTCCTGACCGGCCTGGCCTGCCAGCCGGGTGACCTGCTGGTCATCGGCGCCGGGAGGCGGGGGGTGCTGCGGCGGCTGGGACGGGGCGGCGTCGCCGCCTACTGCCTGGCCAACGCTCACTGCCCGGTGCTGGCCATCCCGCTCCCCTTGCTGACCCGCGAGGCAGGTCGTGGCCTGCGCGGCTGGGCGTTCCGCCGCCGCCTGGACCCGGCCACCGCCGCGAACTTGGCGGGGGCTAAGGCGGCTTTTCAGGCAGAGCACGGCGATGGCCGCACGAGGCGATCCAGGGGGAGCAGATGACCAGGCAGATCAAGGCGCTTCATGACCGGCTCAGCAGTCTGCATGCGATCAACCTGCTAAGCCGAATCACGGTGACCCGCGCACGGCTCCCCGCCGGGCAAGAAGATCGTTTCCCGGCCTACTGCCGCGCACCCTCCAGCTCTGCATCCACTGCCGGGAGAGCCCGGCCGGGCTCTGGGTCAGCAGGAAGGACAGTACGACGGTGCGCCGCTGCACCCGGACGGCACCGCTATCGACGTCCAGGTCACATCGCCGCAGGGCGGTTACCTCACCCCACCGCAGGCTGGCGGCTCCGCACGTGCCGACCGGGCAACGGGGACGAAGCGTCGCTCGCGGCTGGGGGCGACGCGTCGGCGTCGCCCTGGCCCGAGGCGTAGACCGCCCGCGCAGATGACGGTGATCCTGGATAGCACGTAGGCGCGCGTCCTTGCGTACCAGGGAAATCCGCCGAGCCGCTTGCCGCTCCGATTCGCTCCCATTCGCTCCCTCGGTTTCAGGATGTAGTGCCGTGAGTGCGCAGTTGAACTGAAACGGACGCTGGAGCTGCACGGGCGCAAGGGGGGCTGGGCCCGGGTGCTCCAGCGTTTGCAGACCGCTCACGCGACCCGACGAGACGATATCTAGCTTTACATAAGAGGAGCGTCAACAATGAGCGCTAATCCTCCGCAAAGCACCCTGCCGCCTTCACCTCCGCAGCAACCGGGCAGATCTGGATCCTATGGCTCACCGCCTGCCTCTGCATCCGCGCAGCCCAGGCGGCGGAGGTGGCCGCGGATAGCGCTCGCGGCCGCGGGCGTGCTGCTGAGCGTATCCTCGCTTCCGTTGCTGGGGGCTGGCCAGGCGAGCGCAGCTACTGTGCCCGTGGTGTACATCCACGAGATCCAGTACAGCCCGGCGGGACCGGACATCCCGGTCACCACTGCCAAGCTGAACGGTGAGTGGGTGCAGCTGACCAACACGACAGCCAGGTCGGTCGCGATGACCAGCTGGACGCTGCGTGACAAGGCAGGTCACGTGTACCGGTTCCCGCGGTTCGTGCTGGGAGCGCACAAGTCGGTCAATGTCCATACCGGTACTGGCAGGAACAGCGCGATCAATCTGTACTGGGGTCACCAGCCGCCGTCGTCCTTCAGCTATGTCTGGAACAACAGCGGTACGGAAACCGCCAGGCTCGAGAACGCCACCGGGAGGACTGTCGACTATCGCACCTACGTCGGTAAGTCTGTCCCTGGCCCGGCCTACGTTATCTACAAGCCGTAAACGCCTCACCCCAGGGGTAATGCATTCAGTCGGCGGGTAGAGGCACTCCGGACAAGGCTCGGCATCACGCCTCAGGTCTCCTCACGGTGGCGCAGCCACTGCGTCGCTGACGCCTTCGATGTTGTCCGACATCAGGGCAGCGTGACGCCCAGTCGCGGACAAGGGCGCAGCTGCATCGTGGATGCGCCGGGGTTGCGTCACCGGACTGGAACGATTGCCGTTCTTGATCGGCGCGCCGCCTCCTTGCCTAGGCGGCCGCTCGCCCGGCCTCGTTAAGACATTCCAGTCAATTCCAGGGAGGCGCGGTGTTGTTGCGTCCAGCGGTAGGCAGCCAGGACTTCCGCGACTGCGCCGATATCTCGAAGGCTGAGCATGGCGGGATCGCCTGCCTTTGCTCCGTCGCTGATGCCACGCCAGCACCTGTCTTGCCACCACAAAATCGTGGGAACCAACTCGGACCGGTCGGCCAGACCGTAGCCATCGCAGATCACCGGCATGAGCGCCGCTGTCGTGGCGACGTCCTGGACGTCTGGCCCAAGGTCCAAGTACTGCCAGCACGCGAGTGCGACATCGTGGATGCGTCTTCCCGGCGCCGCCAAGTCCCAGTCGATGAAGGCCACCGGACGCAGCCCAGTCCCGCTGTCGCGGTAGATGGTGTTCCTCGGTGAGAGGTCGTTGTGGCAGACCACCTCATGGCTGCCAGCCAGGTCCCTGCCCGCGGTGAGCTCATGAAATTCTCGTATCAGTTCGCCCACGCGACACAGACTGGCTCGAGACCACACTGCAGGTGGTTGCTGCGCCTCCCAGGCCGCGTGGCCGTCCACGTAGCTGAGCATTTCCCGCCCGGCCTCATCGAAGCCGAGGAATCGCGGCGCGCCGGGCCAGTTGGCCTCCTCGAACAGTTGGAGCAGGCGATGCACAAACTCCGCCTGGGCGGCAGGGCGGCGCCGCACCGTGTTCCCCAGCCGCACTGGACCCGTCACATGGCCACCGGGCAACCCCACCTCAGCCATAAGCACATCATGATCCAACGAGCTCGCGCTCAGCATCACCGGGCCATTAGACATGGTGACCAGGAGCCCGCAGCGGTGAACAGCGGATAGTCAAATCACCAGGTCAGGCCCTCTGACGGCGTGATCCTGTCAGGTTCCCAGGCTGATAGTGCGAGTTCGATGCTCGTCACCCGCTCCACGAAGAAACGCCTGTCATGGGCATGATCACGATACCTCTTGCCGGGGATCAGGATGCGTCCTGTCGGCCGTGTGCCCGATGGCCGGTCGGCCGCGCTTAGCTCTGTGTCGGCGATCTCGCTCATGACGGAGGCGATGAGGCGGTCCCGCTCGGCGGTGCGCTGCTGGTAGATCAGCGCTGCACGGGTGATGCTGTGGCCCATCCGGCCTATCAGCTCCCGCGGGCTCACGCCGGTGGCCGCCGCGATGTGGTTGCCGGTATGCCGCAGGTCGTGGAAGTCACCGAACGCTACCCCGGCGAGCGCTTGACCGGCGACTTCCACGAACGGTACATAGAGGCTCGGGCAGCCTGCGGCGCACTCGGACCTAGGGTTCCGGCCTTTCTTCTGCGGTCGTCATGATGCCAGCTTGCTGCTGGCCTTGAGGATGCGGCTGGCCAGCAGGCCTGCGGTGAATGATCGAGAGGTCTTCTTCGCCGAGAGCTTCTTCTTCCTCGCTGTCCAAGACGACCGGCCGGAACAGCTGCTGGGCAATAAGGGTCGGCACGAACGCGGACAGGATGACCACGGTGACCAGCTCGGTGTACTGAGTCTTGTCGATAAGGTGATGGGTCAGCCCGAACAGCGCGGCAATGGAACCGAAGGTCAGCCCGGTGGCCATTAGCAGCGTGGTGTAGGTCCGTTCGCGGGGCGGGAGCTTGAATGCGGCGGCGGCAGGCCAGACTCCGGCCATCTTGGCGGCGAGCTTGACCACGAGCAGGACGCCGATGACGCCGGCGCCGGTGATTAGTGCGGGGGCGGAGATGAGGGTCCCAGCGCGGAGAAAGAAGAAGGGGGTGAGCAGCGCGAACGCGATCGAGCGCAGCCGGTCCATGAGCACCCGGTCGTGCAGGAATACCCCGGCGACGACCAGGCCGGCGACGTAGGCGGGCAGCACGGCTTCGCTGCCGGCCTGGGTGGCCAGCCCGCCCAGGCCGAACAAGATGACCAGCAGCAGTTTGATTTCGGGCTCGGAGACCCGGTGGCCGAAGTGCCGGATCGCAAATCGCAGCAGCCGGGGCAGCACGGCGACGGTGACGGCGCTGACGGCGATAAAGACCAGCAGCAGCCAGCCGTAGGTGGCGAAGAATCCACCAAGGGCCAGCACGGTGCCCAGGTCGGTGATGAAGCATGCGGCGAGGATGAGCTTGCCGAGGTCATGGCGGTTCAGCCCGGTCTCGACCATGACTGCGTACACCACGGCGACTGAGGTGGTGCTGAGCGCGATGCCGCCGATCTCGGCGGGATGCAGGTGCCACCCCAGGACCAGGCCGCAGAACGCGAACGCGGCTAGGAACGGCACGGCGAACGAGACCAGGCCGATGGACAGGCTGGCCTTCCAGTGGCCGCGCAGCGATACCGGGTCGATCTCGGCACCGGCCAGGAAGGTCAGCACCAGCGATCCGACGCTGGCCAGGAAGGTCACTACGCCGGTCTGGGTGACATGCTCGCGGATGCCGGGAATGTTGCCGGCCAGCGCTCCGACGACTATCTCGACCAGCGCCGCAGGCACTGCGATCTTGATGCTGATGACCGAGGCGAGCAGAGCCATGCCCAGCCAGATGGCCGCCACGTAGTAGATGTTCACCGCAACTCCTGCCAGGTGGGTCCTGGCAGCAGCCAGCTCGGCCGGCTCTGCCAGGAGGGTCAAGTCCCGGTAGAAGCCATCAGCCACGGCGGCGGTTCGGGCGGCCAGCCCGCCGGAGCTTCATCCGGCTAGCCCTGATGATAGCGGCGGCGCGTCATCGGGAATCCGTGACCTTCGTCTCCCTCGCCGAATCAAGATCCGCCCGTTCGGGGTTCAAGGCTTTGGGCCGGAGGATCTCCATGACGAAGTGCGTCCGGGAAACGCTGGCGTCAATCCTGCGCCAGGCTGGCTTAACCGTCGATGACCTGCGGGATCTGCTGTGAGCCAGCGAGGGAGGCCTTCACGGCTCAGTAGTCTCGGCCCGGGTTCGGCCCCGGGTTCGGGTTCGGGTCCCGGGCGGTAGTCCCTCATCCGCTTAGCTGCGAGGATCACGATGCCACAGCTCCGCGCCCGATCACTGGATGGGATAGTCCCATCTGAACGCAACCAGTCCATTGTTGAACTTCTCACGCCCACAGCGGGTGCAATTTCGGATTTGCTTGCTGGGGTCCTCTGGGTCTACAGGTTTCCATTCAGACCAGTGATGCACACCTAAAAGACAGGCCACTTTGCCCCACATGTGATCTCCTCACGTCGATAGCCAGGCCGCGGGAGCGGATCTTGACCGGCTGTGGTCAACTCTAGTGGCCAAACGCCGGGGAAGCCGGACGGCCAGCGGCAGTACCAGGAACGTCCCAGTCCGCATCACCCTAGCTGGGAGCCCGGGCTTTGGCCGGATACCAATCGACGGGCCGACGGCACACGCAGGACAAGATCGTCGTGCCATTGATGTGCGTCACTGGCTACGGATATCATCGGTCAACTCCGGCAACTCACGGTCAACGAGACCAGCAGGGTCAGATGGCCTAACCTCGTAGGCTGCCACTGCTTACAAACGAGGGGTCGGATGTGGCCAGCCGGGCATCAGGCGCCGTTAGGACTTGGCCTTAGGTTCGTCCATGTCGTGCACCCGCTCCTGGGGCTGAGGGTAGGCAGGGTGTTCGCGGATGCGGCCTACGGCCCAGCGGATGGCCTCGGCGCGGCTGTTCGCGATGCCCGCGGTGATCAGGGCGTCCACGGCGGCCAGGTCCGCGGGCCCGAGCCGGGTCATTACGGGTGTGAGGTTCTCCGGCACTTCATCCGATGTGGCCGCCCGCCGCCCGCGGTCGGTGATCCGGTAGGCCAGGCGATGAGGGCTGTCCGCGCCTGCGGGGCCTTCCGGGAGGAACTCGACCCAGCCGATGAAGCGCGGCAGCTCGTCGTGCAGCACGCCCAGCGCTGCGGCGTTGGCCGTCACGAAGGTATGGACCGTTCTCGGGTCGGCTGTTTGGCCTTCCGCCCGGCCCGGCCAGTCGAAGAAGACACGTATCGCGGTCTCTCCTGGCTCAACCTCCGGATCGTCGCCGTGCTCCAGCAGCTGAACCCCGGCAATCGCACCTTCGGGAAAGGCCGACCTGAGCTGCTGCTCGATGGGGTCGGCGGCTGGTTCGTCCATGCCGTCCTCCGTGCCGTCGCCAAGTTACCTGCTCAAGGACGGTAGCTCTTGTCATCGGGCACCGACGATTGACTTTCCGGCCGACGAGTGGCCACATGTCTGCCGAACCAGCCCGTTCGCGGAGGCGCCTCCGGAGGGCGTGTGCGTGCCCCGATACGTCCGATCGGATCCGCAACCGGAGTAACCGATCGGATCCAGCGCTTCGTGATGGTCCACAGGATCGGGCGAAGCCTGTACCTGCCCAGGTGCTGGATCGCTGACCCGAAGCGGTGCGCCGCGGCGGGCATCCCCGCTGGAACGGTGTTCGCGACCAAGCCGCGGCTGGCCCGCCGCATCTGGCCGCGCTACTCCGCGGGGGAGGGCGCCAAGGGCCACCGCTACTAATGAACGTCACGAACTCCCGAGTAGGCTTCGCTCATGCTCCCGGACCAGGAGAAGTTTCATGCGTCCGGTCTTGCTGCTCAGGTAGACCACATCCGGAACACGATTAAGCGTTTCGATGAAGCCACGCTCGCCGCGGCATACAGCATCCGCGACGCGGAGATGCGGCTTGGCGAAGCAACGCTTACCCAAGCAGACGCCGAAGCGACATGGGATGCGGCTTGTGCCGTTGCTCCGCACGCGCCTGGCATCATCACTATGCTGAGCAATCTTGAAAGCTTGCCAGTACGGATACAAACCGTGCCCCCAGAGCTAGTCACTGACACCAACATCGCCAGGATCACCGACGCACTGCGGTTCATCGACAATGAACTGAACAATTACTTCGCAGATTCAGATACCGCCCACCTCACCAATGCGCTCGACACCGGGCTTCAGAGCCTCCACCAGGCCCTTCGGCGCAGCTTCGGCTACTGGCAAAAGGGCCCAGACCCCGAGACAGTCACGGCGGACCTCGACCTTCGCCCCGAGCGGCGCGACAAGCTCACCGGCAAGCTGTTAGCGGCGCTGCAGGGCTGGATTCCTGGCTCGGTCGCCCAGCTCCGCGGGTCGCTCGGTACTGGCACCGCCGACAAGTACAGCGACATCGACATCTGCTGGGTCGTGCCCGACCAGGACTTCACCGAAGCCGCCGACACCCTGGGCGCTGCCCTGAGCCAGTGCACGGCGGTGCTGGCCCTTCGCGCCGATCCCGAGTTCGCCCGTTCGGCGATGCGGCGGGTTGTCTTCGCCCGCCTTCACGGCATGCCGCTGTTCTGGCGGGTAGACATTGACATCCGCGCCAGCTCCGTCGCAGCAGATGATCTCCACGACGCTGGCAACCCGGACGCCCGCCACGAAGCGGGATGGTCCGCTCCCGCCAGCGCGATTGAGAATGCTATCGCGGCCATCAAAGCGGCGGCCCGTGGCCAGACAGACGCCGCCGACGGCCTGCTTGGCCGCGGATTCAAGCGGATCGGGCTTGACCCCGGGCCGATTGTGGATCTGGCCGATGCGATCTCTAGCCTCGCCGATGCTTGCGCCGCCCAAGAACCCCACCTGACGAGAATGGCTGCCGAAGTGCACCAGGTGGCTGACCATCTCCTCAGATCGACCCGCCCTGGAGATAACTGATCTTCCGATCCGAGCCTCCTGACCGCACATAGTCATCGGCGTAAGCCCGGTCGAGGCCGAGTTGAAGAACGCGGTCGCAGCACCGGCGAACGCCTGCAAAACGATCAGTTCCCAGACGCGTGCCGTGCGCGAGAGCAAGAGGGCAGCGGTCGCGGCCTGGATTCCCATGCGCGTGATCTCGGCGGTGAGCATCACGCCGCGCCGTGGCAGGCGGTCGGCGAAGACCCCGCCAACGAGCAGGAGGATCACGAGCGGTGCGGTCTTCGCGGCGATCACGAAGCCGAGGTCGCGTGCGGATCCGGTCAGGTCGAGCACAGCCCACGCGAGCGCGAACAGCGTGACCGCAAGCCAAGGCCAGCTTGGCCGTGTGCCCGCTGCGTGCCTGATGGGCCGGTAAGCAGCCATGCAAGGGATTGGTTGTTCTGATCTCACGGGCTGACTACTCCCGCCGGAGGCTGAGCGCCAGGCTGGGAAAGACGAAGGACAGGAGAAAGATCGGCAAAAACCTCTTGCCAGTGCACCGGAAGGCGACCACTTCGCCGTCGGCGGCATTGAAGGTCTGAGCTCGGCTCGAGTTCCGGCCATTTCGGAGTTGCAGAGTGTGACGTCCAGGTTCGATTGGTATCCCGATCGTGTCATTCATTTCAACCGACCCGACAGGCTTACCGTCGATCAGGGCCTCGTATGGGCCACGACGGACCTCCGCTCCGATTGCTTTGTGCGTGAGCCTCAGCGTTGCCGGCATCCTGAGCCTCCTCCCTGTTGATCCTTTCGCCTGTTCCATTGTCGCAACATCAGGGTGCTGCCCTGAAGCTCCTACGCCCTGCCGCCCTCTTCCTCCCAGGGCGTGACATCCAGCCGCTGCGAATACAGCTCCTCGTAAAAGGGCCGGTGGTGAGCGGCGTACCGCGCCAGCTTCTCGGAGTTCTCGGCGGTGAACCGGTATACGCGTTCGAACCTCTCGAAGCCAGAGCTGTTACTCGCGTCCGCGTGCCAGTTCGCAGACCGGCGCCACTCGGGCCGCTCACCCCGGTCCCAGGTGAGCGCCTGCGGGCTGAAGGGCAGCCCGACGGCCGCGCAGTAGGCCGCCATCATTGCAGCCGGTCAGGCTCGGCAGCCGCGCGCTGGACCTGGTCACCCTCGCCACCGACTGCGAGCGCGGCGGCCGCCACGCCGCGGCGGACCGCCTGCTGGCCCGGGCGGCCCGGGTGGCTGGCGACGACGGGCTGCGCTGCCTGCTCAGCTACCAGGCGATCGCCGGGCTCGCCCATCTCACCGGCGAGCGGGAGGCGTACGGCGATTCCCTGGCCGATGAAGGGTGCGCGGCCGTCTCGGCGGGCCTCGACAGGCTTCAGGCGAGGCCGGCAACACTTGGCCAGGACGCCACGCCCCCAGGTCATGAGGCTCTGTAACGGGCCGGATCAGTGGGGTCGTCCGGGTAGCATCGGGCAGCCGGTCTGGAACCTACGCAGTAGTGGTCGCAATACGAGCGCGGAGGACGGACGCGGATGCTCCCAGTCTCCTTGATCTTCACCAGCGGTGTGGCCAGCGGTGTGAACAGCTACGCGGCCGTGCTCGTGCTCGGCCTGCTGGGCAGGTTCGGGCACATTGCCGCGATACCGCCGGTGCTGGAGCGCCCGTCGGTTCTGGCGGCTGCGGCTGTGCTGTACACCGGCCAGTTCGTGGTGGGCAAGATCCCGATGCTGGACTCGGTGTGGGACGTCGTCCACACGGCCCTGCGGCCCGTGGTCGGCGGCGCGATCGGCGCCGTTATAGCCCAGCAAGCGCACGCTAGCCCGGCCGCGACCATCGCGGCGGCCGTCCTTGGTGGCGGGTCCGCGCTCGCCTCGCACGTCGTCAAGACCGGCATGCGGGTTGGCGTCAACGCGAGCCCCGAACCGTTCAGCAACACGGTCGCCAGCCTGCTCGAGGACCTCGGCGTGGCCGGCCTCGTGTCGTTCGCCGTGTTCCATCCGGTCGCGGCGGCAGCAGTGGCCGCCATGGTGCTGGCGGCCGGCATCGCCTTGTTCGCGCTGCTGGCCTCGCGGATCCGCCGAGGCTGGCGCCGCCGCCGCGATGCTCGCCTGCAGCGGCGGCTTTCCGACGGTCATATGGCCGGAGTTCCGTTCGCGCAGCGCTAGGGCGTCACGCGAGGTGGCGCGCCACCTCCGCGATGCCCTGCCCCCAGGCGGCGAGCTGGTCGGCGGGCAGGTACGAGGACCCGGCCGATGTGTGGTCCACCATCGGACTGGCCAGGTAACGCTCGCGGCCCTGGCGGTCGATGAAGTACATGTCCGAGGAGTGCAGCACGTCCGCGTTCGGGCCCGGCGCGTCCACCTCCACGTTGTAGGCCCGCCACACCGCGTGCAGGCTCGCATACGGCCCGGTGACGAAATGCCAGGACGGGATCGTGGTCAGCCGCTGCTCACTGGAGAACGCCGCCACGTCGGCCACCCGCAGGTGATAGCGGTTCACGTTCACCGCCACGAATACCACCCGCGGGGCCAGGCGGCCGAGGTCACGGTAGGCGGCGATGAACTCCTGGGAGACGATCGGGCAGATGTCGGTGCAGTGCGAGTCCATGAACTCCAGCACCACCACCCGGCCCCGGAAGCCAGCCAGCGACACCGTTCGCCCGGCCTGATCGGTCAGCGTGAAGCCGGGCGCGCCAATGGCTGGCACCGGGGACAGCTGCATCAGGTCGGCCACCCGGGTCGAGACGCTAGCCGGAATCCCGGTGGGCCGGATCAGCAGGCCCTCCTGATGCTGGCGCACCCGGAACGCCAGGTACCCGACGATCGCCACGAAGATCAGGGCCGCGACGCAGATCTCGATGATGACCAGGCCAGGCGGGCGCCGCCGCGACGGCGACGGGCCTGTGTCGCTAGCCATGCCGCCCACATCATGCAGGCTATTCCGCGGCAGACACCGCCAGGTAGAGCTGGCAGCGACCGTGACAGCAACGTCATCCACCACCGCGGATATAGCGTCGACACGCGGAGACTGTCTAGGTACGGTAGACGCATGTCACTCGACTCCCGTCTGCTAGATCAGGCGAGAGCCGCGGAAGCCCGCGCCGTCGTGGCTGAGCGCGACGCCGAGCTCGCCCGCGCCGACTTCCACCAGGCGATACGCCAGCTCCAGCTGGCCGGAGGGTCGCTGCGCGAGATCGCTGAGGAATTCGGCCTGAGTCACCAGCGTGTTCATCAGATCGTGGAGGCAACCGGGGGGAGCCGACGATGGCGCGGCGGCCGGGCCGGTGCTGACGGGCTTCTGTCGTGCTCGTTCTGCGGGCAAAACCAAAAGCAGGTCAAGAAGCTGATCGTCGGGCCGGATGGCCGCATCTGCGACCGTTGTACCGACCGCGCGCGCACGGTGCTGGCCGCGGTCGGCAAGACGGCCAGCACGCCCATGGCCACAATCCGGCAGCTGGGCGATGAGGACCGTGACGGGGGCTGCAGCTTCTGCGGGAAGCGCCGCCACCAGGTCGAGGGCATGGCCGTGGCTGGTGACGCGCGGATCTGCAACGAGTGCCTGGACCTGTGCGACGAGATAGTCAGCGACGAGCCGGCCTAGGTGCCCGGCCGCCCGGACCCGCGTTGCTCCCGGGCCCGCATGCCAGTATGTGGTCGTGGACGAGGCCGTGGATCCCGGAAAGCCTGCCCGGCGGCCATCGGTCCACCCGGAGCACGACGCGGTCGCCCTGGAGGTGCGCGGCTGGTTCACCACCTCAGCGCCGGAGATCGGCTACGAGGTCAGCGAGCACTGGTACGGATACCAGAGCGACATCAGCCCGGCCCAGGCGCGGCTTATCCTCCGCGTCGACGAGCCGGCCCAGGCGCTGGCCGCGCTCGCCGATGCCAGCGTGGCCAGCGGGATGCGCGCGCTGACGGTCTGGGTGGACGACCGGGAGCGGGCGGCCCGGCTGGACGTGGCGCTTCGCCGTGGCGGCTGCCAGCGCCGCGAGGCGACCACGCACCTGGCCCTGGTCGGCCCGGTGACCGGTCGCGCTGGGCCCGAGCACCTGGTGATCGAGAGCATCGACGACGCTGGACTGGAGGAATGGGCCACGGTGAAGCTGCGGTCCTTCGGTGACACCGAGTCGGCTCCCGTGCCCGACCGGCTGGCCCAGGAGGTCACGGCCCGCCGGGGCGAACTGGCCCTCGCCGAGTGCCAGCTGGGCCTGCTCGACGGCGAGGGCGTGGCGGTGCTGGCCTACTACCGGGGACGCGATCAGCTCGTGTTCAACCTCGCCACCCTCGTTCCGTACCGCCACCGGGGCATCGCCCAGGCGATGCTCACGCGCTGGGTGGAGGCGGGCACGGCCAGCGACTGCCGGTCCCTGATCATCAACGCCATAGAGGGCGGCCGCCCCGCCGGGCTCTACCGCAGGATGGGCTTCGTCGACGAGATCTACTGGTACCAGAGGTACGAGCTCGCCCCTTGACTCCGGCCTGCCCGGCGGTCAGGTTGCGGCCCCAGGGTTATGAGGTCAGGAAACCCCGGGCCGGCGCGCCTGCAGGGCGTCGAGGTCTCGCTCGGCGTACAAGCGGTGCTCCCACTCTTCGTTGAGGACGACCAGCAGGCACTCGCGCACCGGGAAGCTGCGGGGCGGCGGCCAGCCGGGCCCCTCGACCGGTTCGGTGTGGCCGTCCAGCGACGCACCGGTCAGGCCCTCGATGACCTGGCGCACGGTGGACATCCGGTCGCGGCGCAGTTCGAGCACCGTGTCGAGCGACGGCCGTGCCTCGCGGTCGCGGGGCACCCCCGGCGTGTCGGGCATTTCGTCCCAGGGCAGACCCAGGGGATCCCACGGCGACGGGTCGCCGAGGATCGCGCGCCTGACCCAGGCATCGGTGGCGAACACCAGGTGGCGCAGCGTCTCGATGAACGACCACTCGCCGTCGACCGACTGGTGCAGCAGCTCGGGTGGCAGGCGGCGCGCTCGTTCGGCCGTCCCGCCCCAGAGCCGCTCGACGATGTCCCACGCCTCGCGGAAGCCGGCCGGGTCGACCGGGCGCATCTTGGCCCGGTCGGGATACCGCCTGTCGAGCTCGGCGTTGACCAGGGGCCCGATGTCGACGCCGTTGATGGTCAGGTTTTCGATCTCGCCGTGGATCTGGACGCCGACCAGCTCGACGCCCCGCATCACGGCCCCGCTCAGGTCCACGCCGTCGAACCGGGCGCCGGCCAGGTCGACGGCGCGCAGCTGTGCTCCGCTCAGGTCAACGCGCTCAAACCGGGAGCCGCGCAGGTCGGCACCAATGAAGTCAGCCATGCCACGACGCTAGCGCCAGCCGCCGACGATCCCCGGGTCCAGTACCCTGTAGGAGACCACCGCGCTGATCCTGGCCGACGCAGCTCCTCCCGGGGTGCGCCCGGGCCGAGTGAGCGGTGCATATCCCTCTGGAGGCTGCGCGATGGTGCTGGGGATCGGGTTCGTGATCGCGGCGGTGATCATCATTATCGTCATCGTGAGCCGAAGGGACTGAGCGGAGCCGGGCTCTCGGCCAGCGCGGGCTACCGGTGCTCGGCCCGGCGCGAGCTATCTTGCGTCGTAGATGTTCCCTCGATACCTGCGGTCCGCGGCGGCGGCCGCGCTCATAAGCGCGACCCTGGCCGCGGCGGCCGCCTGCGCCCCCACTTCCGGCAGCCCCCCGCCACCGGTCAGCCGCCCGCAGATCACCCCGATGACCGACATCAGCGCCGGCTGCGGGGGCAACAGCTCGGAAGTCGAGGAGGCGTTCGCCCCGCCCCGCTACGTGTACGCGGAGTGGATCGGCTGCGGCGGCATCGGCTTCGCCCGCTCCACCGATTCCGGCGAGCACTTCGGCGCGGCGATGACCGTACCCGGCTCGGAGGGCCCGAGCTGGGACCCTGCCATCACGGTGGGCGCCGGCGGAACCGTCTACGCCGCCTTCATGCACGCCAGCGGCCGGGCAGCCACCCGGTCCAGCTATCCGGTGGTGGCCGTCTCGGGTGACCACGGCGCCAGCTTCACGCAGGTGCACCAGGACCGCCCGCCCGCGCCGGGCAACTGGGGCGACCGGGACTTCATCGCGGCAGGCCGGGGCGACCAGCTGTTCCTCACCTGGGATTACGGCCCTTCTTACGGCGCGGTCACAACCCGGTGCGCCCGGGGCGGCAGTTGCTCCTACAGCCATGGTGACCTGAACGCCGTCATCCAGGCCTCCGGCAACGGCGGCACGACGTGGGGACCGATCATCCACCTGGAGCCCGGCTACCCGCTGGGCGGCGGTTACGGCGCCCCGCTCGTGGTGGCGCCCGGCGGCCGCGTCGACGTCCTCTACAACTCGCACCCCACCGACCCGGGCACCGGCCTGTTGCACCCGGGCTACGAGTACTTCACCAGCTCCCCGCAAGGAACGCGCTGGCCCGCCGCCCCGCGCCAGCTGTGGCCCGGAAACGGCACGCTGTCCCTGGCGGAATGGTGGATCGACGGCGACATCAGCACCGACACCGCCGGCCACCTGTACGTCACCTGGGACACCCAGACCGCCGCCGGCGACATCGGCTGGCTCAGCTACTCCGAAGACGGCGGGCGCACCTGGTCGGCGCCGCTGCGGGTCACGCCGGACACCGACCATGCCCCGCACATCGTCGAGTCGGCCGGCAGCCGGGCCGGAACCGCCTATGTCGCCTGGCAGACCAGCGCGCCCGCCCAGGGCTACGCGACCTACCTGCGCCCGTTCTCCATCCGGCACGGCTGGCTCGCCCCCGCGATCAAGGTATCCGCCGCCTACGGCAACGCCAGGATCTGGCCCGGCGACACGTTCGGCATCTCCGCGCTCCCCGACGGCCGCATCTCGCTGACCTGGGGCAGCGCGGCAGGCACGGCCGGGCAGTCCGCGATCTACGCCTCCGTGGTCAAGATCTAGGCTCCGGTGCCGGTGCCGTCAGTCAAGCTCGTGGTCGAAGTACAGGCAGAACGGGTGCCCGGCCGGATCGAGCAGCACGCGGACGTCTTCCTGCGGCTGGAACTCGGCGAGGGTCGCGCCCAGGCCGACGGCGTCGGCCACGGCCGCGGCCAGGTCGTCCACCGCGATATCGATGTGCATCATCATCTGCTGGCGTCCCCCGGCGGCGGGCCAGACCGGCGGCACGTAGTCCGGTGCGGACTCGAAGGCCAGGTAGGACGACGTGCCGGGGACCGCGATGGCCGCCCCGTCGTCGCCCTGCTTCGCGATCGGCTAGCCGAGCAGGCTGGCGTAGAACCTGGCCAGGGTCACGCCGTCGGGTGCCTCCAGGACAACTCCCCACCAGTCCGTCCCGGCTCGCCCGCGCATCCCCACATCATGTCACTTCCCGTCCGGCCGCCCGGATCCCGCCGGGCAGAGCCCGACGGCGCGCACGCCGCGGCGTGCTCACAGGAAATTGTTCGGCCAGATCATCGTCCGCCACATGTGCGCCACCGCAGAGCCGTCGAATCCCAGCCCTTCTTCGGGCTGCCGGAAGTTCCGGCCCACCACGTCCTCGAACTCGTCGTAATCAACAACGGCATCGGGGTCGAACGAATAGATGTCGTTGACGGTGATCAGGCGCGATGTCATATACCAGCGGTGCTGGCGCGCGGCCTGGTACTCGCGGCGGATGTAGTCAGGCGGTTCGTAGTCGGGACCGAAGAATTCGATGTAGGCCTCCGGGTAGGTGTAGCCCACCGTTTCGTCCGGGAAGTAGCGCAGCGCCTCGTGCTTCTCGATGGCCCAGGCGACTTCCTCGTCCACGTACGGGCCGACCATCTGTGCGCCCCAGTAGCCGTGGTTGGCCGACAGCAGCCCGGCGATGGCGATGTCATGCAGCAGGCAGGCCATGATCACCTTTTCGCCGAGCCCGTTCTCCCGGGCGACCCGGGCGCTCTGCAGCAGGTGCCTTCGGGCCCTCTCGCGGAAGCGCAGCAGGAAGAAGTCCTTCAGCATGGGACGCGGGGGCAGCTTGGGCAGCGCGGGGTTGTCGCCCATCATGAAGACCGTGCCGGGATGCTGCGCCTCGGCGAGCAGGGCGGCCTGGTAGGCGCTGGCCGGCGTGCCCAGGACCGCCGCGGCCGGGGGCATGATGATGCGGCGCCTGCGGTCGACGGCATCGTCGAGAGGCTCACGGATCCAGTTCGCCAGGCCCGCCTCGCGCAAGGAAGCGGGCAGCTCATGAGGAGGCACCCGGCCGGAGGGCCGGCGTGCCTCAGCGGGCTCAGACATGGGGGCTATGTCCCTTCGTGCTGTCGTTTTCGAAATCAATTTCGATCATTGAACAGCAGCCTTGACCAAGCTTCTGGCCACGGATACCTTGCCGTCAAGGGGGCCAGGCTCTAGGGAGAAGGCGGATGACATTCAAGATCATGCCGCATGGTCGGCTGCAGGAATGGGTCGCTGACGAGAAGGGCTACTTCACGGCGGAGGGGCTCGAGTACAGCTTCGTGGTGGGCGGCGACTACGGCATTCACGAGGCACGGCGGGACGACGCCGGGCAGATCAAGACCGGGGCCTTCGAGACCTTCGAGGCGGGACGCGACGGCGCGAACGTGAGCTGCGCGTGCCACTGGGCCACCAACGCGGCGGCGCGCGAGGGCACCGGCCGCCTGGTGACGTCGGCGTACTCGGTGGCGCCGTGCGCCATCGTGGTGCCGCCCGAGTCGCCGGTCCGCCGGCCCGAGGACCTCGCCGGGGTGCCGATCGGGGTCGGTTACCACTCCGGGAGCCACTTCGCTACCCTGCAGGCCGTTGAGGGCGTGCTTGCTCCCGATGAGGTGAAGCTCACCTTCCAGGGCCCTCCGAACGAGCGGCTGGACGCGCTGCTGGCACGGCAGGTCCCGGCGGCCACGACGTGGGGGGTGCCGCTCTACATCGCCGAGGCCTTCGGGTTCCGCAAGGTGATCGACGCCACGTTCATGATCGGGTTCCTGGTGACCGGGCCCGACGTCAGCCAGGCCGACGTCGAGAAGTACCTGGCCGGCCTGCGGCGGGCCCAGATGGAGATCGACCTGCGCCCGGAACTCTACAAGCACTACCACCGGCCGACCGTGCCGGAGAAGTACCGCGACCAGGTGGACGTGCGGGCCTTCGGCACCGGCGAGCGCATCGTCTTCCTGCCCTACACCCGGGAAGTCTTTGCCGCGACCCAGCAGTGGACGCAGGCCCGCCAGCTGTTCCCCGAGCCGTCCGGATCCGGTCTGGGATACGACGAGGCCGCCCTGGTCTGAAATCAGCGCGTGGTCGCCTCGTACCGCCAGATGTTGTAGGTGCCCTGGCCGATCGGGGGGATCTCGATGCCGTAGGGGACGACCTCGACGAGGCGGTAGTGGCGGTTGCGGTGCAGGTCGGCGACTATCTGCTGGTCGAGGCCGGTGGTGTCGGTGAAGTTCAGGGCGACGAGCGAGAAATAGCCCTCCTTGATGTACCGGGCGTAGGCGCCGGGCTCGCCCGCCCGGTGAGGCCGGCCGCGGGCGCCGGGTTGCCGGTGGTGCCCCCGGTCAGGACGATGTTGCGGGTGCTGGACCACCGCTGCCACTGGGCGCCCGCGGGCAGGTAGTACTCGGCGATCGAGGGATCCTCGACGAGCATGGGCCCAGCGCCGTGGTCGGCCAGCGGGCGGAAGATCGCGATGAAGCTGGACGCGTTGGCCCAGTTGGTGAACAGCGACCACGACTGGCTGAACGCGACCCCGGCGGGGAAGACCAGCGCGACCACGCAGGCCCCGGCCTCCCGGCCCTCACCAGCGGCCCGCGCTAGCCGGTCGGACCATGCCTTGCAGCACGTACCGCAATAACGACGGCCGGTAGCCTGCAGGCTGCTAGCCCGCCAGCGGACGAGCAGGCTCCGCGCGTCGGCGGCCGCGGGCCCGTCCGGATCGGCCCGGCCCGTGCCGGAAGCCCGAGGTCAGAGCAGGTCAGGGGCGGGGCGCCGGGAGCGGCGGCGGGCCGTGCTGCCGGCGCCACTGCTCCAGCATCCGGACCTTGTCATCGAAGTCGGCATCGCTCTGCCAGCCGGTGACGGCGGGCGCGCGCAACGTCAGCCGGTGCCCGTCCGTGCGTACGACCTGCACGGTAATGAGCAGGCGCGGCGGCCGGGTTCTCCTCGTGGCCCCCATGGCCCTCATCGAGGACCGGTACACCCCCATGGGCGGCGCGGGATCCTCGCCACCGCCAGCCAGGGGCGAGACTGCGCCGTGAGGGCGCACTGCGAAGCCGGCCACGGCGGACCACGGGACGAAGTGATTGACGTACCCGCGGACGCTGATCCCTTCCGGCGTCAGCGCGGTGCGGAACCTGCCCTGCCACGCGTAGGCCACCGCGTATCCGGCCGCGGCCAGGCCGCACAGGGCCGCCGCGATGAACATGGGCGTCCCGAGCACGGTCCCGACGGCGGCCGCCAGTCCCGCGAGCACCAGGGCGAGCGCGCCGCGCTGCGCCAGCGGCCTGCGGAATCCGCGGTCGAGGGTGAATCTGACCTCGCGACCGGATAGGCCTGGGGTCGCCGCGGTCATGGCCACCTCCAACGGGTGCCCCCCTGGCCGCCAATCCTATGTCCGTACGCCAGTAACCCGGCGACGCACGTCGGCGCGGCCAGCGTGATGGTGACGGCCGGGACAAACGAGATGTATCTTGTCCTCATGGACCAGCTAGCCCGGGAAAACATCGCCGCCTCAGCGGCTGTGCACCACGAACTAGGCCGCGACTATGACGACGCGGTCGCCGAGGGCCTGGTCGAGCGGATCGGCGAGGAGATCGACAAGCGGGTCGATGCCCGGCTGGGCCAGCGCGGCGACTCTCCCGCCCAGCGGGCCGCGGCCGGCCCGCTGAGTCCCTCAAGCCGCTCGGCCTGGCCCGGGGTCATCCTCGCCCTGGGATCGATGCTGATCGGCGGCATCACCGCCGGCAGTGTCCTGAGCGAGAGCAATCACGGCAGCGCGGTCGCGGTCGTCCTGATCTGGATCGTCATCGGGGTCATCAACGTGGCCTACGCCCGGCGGCGCTAACGATCGGGCAGCCGCCACGCGAGCACGCTGCCCACGGCGAACGCGGGACGGCCGAACAGGCCGGTTAGGTAGCGGCCGAGCCGCGAGCCCCGGCCGGTGACCGCGACCACGGCGGCCGGGCGCCAGTAGGCGATATCGGCGCGGATCAGCCCGGGAGACAGAGGGTCTGGGGGTGGCGGCCCGTCCCAGAGGGCGTCGAGGTACTGCGCGGCGCTCGTGGCCGGGCCGGGAATGTAGATCGCCTGCTGCCCGTGCCGGTTGGGCCCGATGAAGTAGCCGCCGATCATCGAGACGGGGTCGCCGGTGTCCGCCTGCCAGCGCAGCACCTCGGTGTGGCGCCGCAGCGCGACGGGGACGACGAGCACGCGGGCGTCCGGCGCGAGCCGGAGCCGGGTGAACGCGGCCTGCCAGCCGGCCGGCGTCGCCGTGACCGGCACCACCGGGTACGGCAGCGAGACCAGCGGCAGGACCGCCAGTACCGCCACCGCGACCGGGACGGCCCGGGACCAGGCCCGGACCGGTGACGCCGTCCGGCGCGCCAGGTCGAGCGAGAATGCGAGCACGGCGCCTGCCGCCCCGTCCGCGAGGATCGACAGCCGGTCCGGCAGCGCCTGGCTGAGCACCGGCGAGCCCTGCAGCCAGTGGAACGGCAGCAGGTACCCGGGGAACTGGAACCCGCCGTGGCTCAGGGTCCCGCCGCCGAGCGAGAGCAGTTCCAGCACCAGCCAGCACGCGGCCACGGTACGTACCTTCGGGTCCCGCCAGTAGCGGATCGTGGCCGCCACCAGGACCACGAGCAGCGGCCAGCCCAGGTAGCCCAGGTACTCGGGCAGGCCCCGGCTGTACGCGGCGGCCGCGGCGGCGGTGGCCCGGGTGTGCAGCAGCAGGTTGCCCGGCGGGTCCACGAAGAAGGCGAGCCGGTTCGTGAACGGGTCGGGCCCGGCCGGGTTGTTGTGCTCGGTGAGCGGCCCCGCGAACTGCACCCACAGCGCGTGCCCGCAGATCAGCAGCGCGATGGCCGCGGAAACCCCGATCCCGGACGCGACGTCCCGGGCCCGGTCGCGCACCGCCCGCGGGTAACTGACGGCGAGCACCACCACCAGCACCACGGCAGCCAGCGCCGTCTCGGCCAGCAGTTCCTCGCCGGTGAACAGCTGCGCGGCGGCCAGCAGGCCGAGCCAGACGCCGGACCGGATGGCGCTGCCGCGGCCGGTGAGGATCCGCAGCAGCGCGTCGATCATCAGCGGCGGCAGCACGGCGAGCACCAGGTGGTAGTGGCCGATGCCGGAGTTGACCAGGGCCGGGGAGAACCCGTAGACCGCCCCGCCCAGGGCCGCCGCGCCGGTGCTGGCCCCCCAGCG
>Ga0306920_100002813_pt1 | contig 21967 bp, 18 predicted proteins | sample flu12Cox44000170_FD_204666 | JGI IMG/M metagenome (GOLD analysis project Ga0306920, IMG submission 204666) | Lab enrichment of tropical soil microbial communities from Luquillo Experimental Forest, Puerto Rico - flux4day.12C.oxic.44.000.170 (v2)... | ecosystem: Environmental > Terrestrial >...
CCGATCGCCCCAAGGTGCTCATCGCCGACACCGTGAAAGGGAAGGGCGTGTCGTTTATGGAAGGGCTCGCGTGCGGCGACGCGACATATCACTTCCACGCGGGTGCGCCGAGCATAAAGGACTATTTGGCAGCGGTCGATGAGATCTCCGTGCGGGTGAATGCGCGGCTGGCGGCATTGGGACAGCCTGTCCTCGTGCTGGAGCACGCGCCGCTGCCGGCCCGAGTTGCGCCTGCCCGGCCGGAGCGGCTCGTTGTTGCCTATGGTGATGAGTTGCTGCAGATCGCGCGCTCCCGGCGCGACGTCGTGGTGCTCGACGCCGATCTGCTATCCGACTGCGGCATCGAGGCATTTAAGGCCGAGCTTCCCGATCGATTCATTGAGTGTGGCATCGCCGAGCAGCATATGGTTTCCGCCGCCGGCGGCATGGCGCTTCAGGGACTGTTGCCGGTTGTGCACTCGTTCGCGTGCTTTCTCTCGACGCGCGCCAACGAGCACATCTATAACAACGCGACCGAGCGCCGGAAGATCATTTACACAGCGACGCTGGCCGGAGCCATTCCCGGCGGCCCCGGCCATTCGCACCAGTCCGTCCGCGATATCTCCGCCATCGGATCCGTCCCGCGGCTCACGGCGATCGAACCCTGCTGCGAGCGTGAATCGCGGCTCGCGATCCGGTGGGCCGTCGAGCGGAACGACGCGAGCACGTATCTACGGTTCGTCAACGTGCCGCTCGATCTGCCTTATGCGCTTCCCCTGGACTATGCGCTCGAAACTGGTCGGGGCGTCGTGCTGCGGCCTGGACACGACGTCGCGATCGTCGGCTACGGTCCGGTGCTCCTCACGAATGCATGGCACGCCGCGGAGGAACTCGCGGCCGAAGGCATCAGCGCGGCGGTGATCAATCATCCCTGGCTGAACCGCATCGACGACGCCTGGGTCGGCGAATCGCTCGGCCGTTTTCCCGCGGTGATCACGCTGGACAACCACTACACGACGCTCGGGCAGGGCGTGATGATCGCCGCGGCACTCGCGCGCGGCCGGTGCCAGGCCGATGTGCGCACCATCGGCCTCAGCGACATTCCGGCGTGCGGCACAAACGCTGAAGTTCTCAGCCACCACGGTCTCGACGCGCCGTCGATCGCGAAAGCTGTCCGTTCATGTATCCACGCCAAGTCCTTCACTGGATAGACGACGCCGAGACACCGTCGCAGGGCGCCGCCAGGTTCTTCGAGAAGCGCGGCCCGATGGACGACACCGTCATCGGCGACGTCGCCCGCGGAACCGCGGAAGACGCCAAACGGGCGGTCGACGCCGCCGCCGCGGCAACTGATGCGTGGGGCCGCGTGCCGGCACCGCGTCGCGGCGAAATCCTGACGGCGGTCGCCGGCCTGCTTCGGCTGCGGGCGAAGGATCGGGAGTTCACCGAGATCATCCAGTGTGAAACCGGCAAGCCCTGGAAGAACGCCGCCGCCGAAATCGCATCCGCGATCGAACTGGCGGCATTCATGGCCAGCGAAGGCAGCCGCCTCTACGGCAAGACGATGACGAGCCCGACTCCCAATCGAGGGGTCCGGACCGTGCGAACGCCGGTAGGCGTCTGCGGCGCCGTCATGCCCTTCAACAGCCCGCTGGCCGGGCTCGCCTGGAAGGTGTTTCCCGCCCTCCTTTGTGGCAACGCTGTCGTCGCGAAGTCACATGAGCTGACGCCATATACGGCGGTCGCTTTCGGAAAGCTGCTGCAGGAGGCCGGTCTGCCTCGTGGTGTGTATTCGGTCGTGCAGGGTTACGGTCCGGAAGTCGGATTGCCGCTCGTGACCGACGATCGCGTCGGCGTGGTCAGCTTCACGGGATCCGCGGCGACGGGCAAGCTGATTCAGAAAGCCGTGAGCGAACGGCGGGTCCTCGCGAAAGTCTGCCTGGAACTCGGCGGCAAGAACCCTCTCGTCGTGTGCGACGATGCCGACGTGACAATCGCGGTCGAACAGGCTGTCGCATCGGCGTTCTTGGACGCGGGCCAGCGCTGCGCGTCGGGCAGCCGCCTGATCGTCTTCCGCCATGTCTATGACGATTTCCGCCAGGCGCTGATCGCCCGGACGGAGGCGGTCAAAGTCGGCTCGGGTGACGAGGACGACTGCGGTCCTGTCATCTCCCGGCAAAGCCTCGATCGGCTGCTGGAGGCTATCGACGGCGCTGTGCAGCGCGGGGCTCGCGTGCTCACCGGCGGCTGCGTCGTCGAAAGACTGGGCCAAGGGTATTACATGGCGCCAACCGTACTCGACAACGTCGCACCGGAAGATGAGCTCTCGCAGACAGAGCTCTTCGGTCCCGTGACGTGCCTGTATCGCGTGAAGGATTTCGAGGAAGCCATCACGCTCGCCAACTCGACGAGTTTCGGGCTGACCGGTGCCATCCATACTTCGAACAGCCATCGAATCGAAGAGTTCATCGCCCGCTACCGTGGAGGGCTCGTGTCGATCAACGGGCCAACCTACGGCGCCGGTCCGCACATGCCCTTTGGCGGAGTGAAGAACTCGGGTAACGGCTTCCGGGAGCCCGGCACCGAGGCGCTCGACGTGTACACGGAGTGGAAGACGGTAGTGATGAACCACGACCCCGCGCGCGTGTGACGACGTTTTTTGCGGCGGCGAGCGAGAAGGTTGCGCGCAGTGGGAAACGGCGGATCTGTTTTCCGATCACCAGCCGCGCCTACTACGGCCGCAGCCAGCTCCTGATCCGGAAGCTGCACAGCCATCCGGATCTCGAGCTCGAGCTCATGCTCGGCGGCTCGATCCTCCTGGACAAATACAGCCGGCATATCGCCGAGGACATCGAAGCGGGCGGCTTCACGATCTCCGCATCGCTCTTCAACGTCATCGAGGGCGGTAATCACGTGGCGATGGCCAAGACGGCCTGCCTTACCGCACTCGAGTTCACCAACGGACTGCACGCGATCGATCCGGACATCGTCGTGATCTGCGGCGACCGGTTCGAGCAGCTCGCCATCGCGATGGCGGCGGCGTATCTCAACCGGACGGTGGCGCATATCGAGGGCGGGGACGTGAGCGGCAGCATCGACGAAAGTGTGCGTCACGCGATCACCAAGCTCGCGCATCTCCACTTCGTCACCAATGACGATGCGCACCGGCGCGTGCTGGCGATGGGCGAGGATCCGGCGTACGTCTTCAATACCGGATCGCTGGATGTGGAACGCGTGGCGGTGGCGGAGCCAGTTGCGGACATCACGAGCGCCGAGATCAACGGATACGGCGTCGGCACGAATATCGATGTGACACGACCGTTCCTGACGGTCATCCAGCATCCGGTCACAACCGAGTCCGACAATCGCCGGCACCTCGACACCACGTTCCGCGCGGTCTCCGCGCTGGATATGCCCGCGGTGTGGTTCTGGCCGAACCCGGACGCAGGCACGGGGGAGATGGCGGAGACGCTCCGGCATTTCCGCGAGCATCACGAAGCGGCCACCGAACGGATGCGCTTCATCACCGACCTGCCGGTCGATCAGTTCATCTCGCTGCTCAAGCGCACTGCCTGTCTCGTCGGAAACTCGTCGGCCGGGATCAAGGAGTGCTCGTACCTCGGCACGCCGGTGGTCGATATCGGCGTACGACAGGAGGGCAGGCTTCGGGCGGACAACGTGCTGCACGCCGGGTACGACGTCGAGGAGATTCGGGCGGCGATCGAGACCCAGCTGCAGCGTGGGCGCTATCCGGTGTCCAACATTTACTACCGCGGGGGGACCAGCCAGACGATTGTGGACGTTCTGGCGCGGGTGCCGTTGTACACGCAGAAACGGTTTCACGAGAACGTTCCGGCCAACGCGAGGATGTCATGAGCCGTCTCCGGCATTTGACGCTCGGCACACGGGAGATCGGCCCTGGCCATCCGTGCTTCGTGATTGCGGAAGCCGGCATCAACCATAACGGCGACACCGTGCTGGCTGCGGAACTCGTGGATGCGGCCGCGCGCGCAGGGGCCGATGCGATCAAATTCCAGACGCATTTTCCGGAACACGAAATGCTGCGTGGCGGAGCCACGGCGGCGTACGTCGGTGAGTCGCTGTTCGATCTGCTGACGCGGACGGCGCTTTCGCGGGAAGCCCACGCGACGCTCAGGGACCTGGCAGCCAGCAAGGGCATTGTGTTCCTGTCGACGCCGTTCTCGCGGGAAGCCGCGGACTTTCTGGAAACACTCGGTGTGCCGGCGTTCAAGACCGGATCCGGCGAGCTCACCAACATTCCGCTGCAGCGGCACATCGCGCGGAAGCGAAAACCGATGATCGTGTCGACGGGCATGTCGACGCCGGACGAGATCGATGCCACGGTGCGCGCGCTCGACGAGGAAGGCGCGACGTACGCGCTGATGCACTGCACGTCGACGTATCCGACGCCGTTCGAGCATGTGCAGCTCGGATGTATCGCCGCTCTTCAATCGAAGTACGGCGTCCCGGTTGGGTTCTCCGACCACACGCTCGGGACGGCAATCTCGGTGGCGGCGGTCGCGAGCGGCGCGAACATCTTCGAGAAGCATTTCACGGCGTCGCGGTCGCTGCCCGGCCCCGATCAGCAGGGCTCCATGGAGCCGAAGGAGCTCGAAGGGCTCGTGAAGGACATCCGCGCGGTCGAGCGGTCGCTGGGTGCAGCCAAGAAGATTCAGCCGGGCGAGCAGGACGTGCGGGACATGGCGCTGCACAGCGTGGTGTCGGTCCGCGACATCGAGGCGGGGCGGCCAATTTCCGCAGAGGACATCTGGCCGAAGCGACCCGGCACCGGCATTCCTGCCGCGCGCATGGGCGACGTACTCGGGCGTGTCGCACGGCGGGCGATCCCGAAGGACCGGCTGATCAGCTGGGATGACCTCCAGTAGCTGGCTTGAACGTTCTTCCGGTTTCCGCACATCAGGCTATTTCCATCGCTCGTAAACCACGAAGACACGAAGGACACGAAGTTCTCTCTTGTACAAGAAACCCTTCGTGTGCTTCGTGCCTTCGTGGTTGAGGCGCGGCTGAACAGCTCGGTCGCTGCTGAAAGAAGACGATCCGCGTGTCTCTGCGCGTTCTCGGAGTGATCACCGCCCGCGGCGGGTCGAAGGGGCTCCCGGGAAAGAATCTCCGGCTGCTCGGTGGCAGGCCGTTGATCGCGTACAGCGTCGAGGCGGCACGGGAATCGGGGGCGTTCGATCGCGTGATCCTGTCGACCGATGCGTCCGACATCGCGAGCGTTGCGCGATCGCTCGGCGCCGAGGTCCCGTTCATGCGCCCGGCAGATCTCGCGCGTGACGAGACGCCACATCAGCCCGTGCTCGAACACGCGGTGCGATGGCTCGATGAGCACGAGCAGTATCGGCCTGACGCCGTGATGATCCTCCAGCCGACGTCGCCGTTCAGGCAGCCACGCCACATCCGCGAGGCCATCGCGCTGCTCGATCGCTCCGGCGCCGACTCCGTAGTGAGCGTGTCGGAGGTGCCGTCGCACTTCAATCCGATGCGCGCACTGCGCGTCGATGACCGCGGCATGGCGTCGCTGTTTGTCGGCGGACAATCGGTACGTTTTCGTCTCAATCGCCGGCAGGAGCTCCCTCCGGCGTGGACGATGAACGGCGCGATCTACCTGTTTCGCACCCGGGTGCTGCTGTCGCACGAGCCGAGCCTCTACGGCGACAGCACCGCCGCGTACGTGATGTCACTGGCGGACGGCATCAGCATCGATTCGATCGAGGACTGGGCCGAGGCGGAACGGACGCTCGCGCGGGCAGAGCGCGCGACGGGAATTTAGGCATGGCTGACCTGATGATCAAATTCAAGGTCACACACGTGAGCAGGCCCGACATGGACATCGAAGCACGCCGCGACCTCAAGCTGCTCGAGGCGGTCGAGCAGGATTCGCGAGTCACGCAACGGAACCTGGCCGGCAGGCTGGGTATCGCGCTCGGACTCACGAACATCTACCTGAAGCGATTGGTCCGCAAAGGCTACATCAAGTGCGTGAACGTGCAGTCGAACCGCATCACGTACCTGATCACGCCGCGCGGCATTGCCGAAAAAGCACGCCTCACCTACGAGTTCATGGACTACTCGCTGCACTTGTACGGAGAGGTCCGGCAGCACCTGCGCGAGGCGCTGGCCGAGTGCGCGGCCGCCGATCGCCGTGTCGCGATCTACGGACGTGGAGAGGCGGCCGAGCTCGCGTACCTCTCGCTGCGGGAGTTCGGCCTCGAACCAGTCGCGATCTTCGAAGACAACGGCGCCGGTACGCAGGGCCACCCGAACGGATCGAACGTATTCCTCGGCATGCCGGTCCGGCCGCTTGCCGAGCATGACCAGGTCACCTACGACCTGATGATCGTCGCAACGCTCGAACGCTCCGGCAACCAGCTCGCCGCGCTCACGCAGTCCGGCGTACCGAAGGAGAAGCTGTTCCCGCTGCGCCACGACGGGACAACGAGGCGCATTCTCCAGAGCGAACTGGCCAGGTCGGGAGGCCACTAACCCACATGCTGACGCGCAAGCGGATCTGCATCACCGGCGGCGCCGGGTTCATCGGATCGCATCTCGTCCAGCGTCTCGTCGACGCGAACGACGTCGTGGTCTACGACAACCTGCACCGGAACGCGCTGCAGTTCGCGAGCCTGGAAGGGCATCCGCGGCTTCGCTTCGTGAAGGGCGACGTCATGGACTACGACGCGGTACGCCGCGCCCTTGACGGCTGCGACATCGTCATCCACTGCGCGGCGATTGCGGGCGTGTACTCGGTCGATCGCAACGCCGTCACCACGATGGAAGTGAACCTGCTCGGCACACACCAGGTGGTGAAGGCGTCGCTCGACGCAGGTGTCGGGCGGTTCGTCGAGTTCTCGACGAGCGAAGTGTACGGGCCGTTCATCCACAAGGGGAAGGAAGACGACCTGACGACCATTGGGCCGATCGGCGAGAGTCGCTGGGTGTATGCCGCGAGCAAGCTGGCGTCGGAGCATCTCTCCTACGCGCACTTCAAGGAGGACGGCTTGCCGCTGGCGATTGTCAGGCCGTTCAACGTCTACGGTCCGCGCCAGGTCGGCGATGGCGCCATCCGCGGGATGATCCTGCAGGCACTGCGCAACGAGCCCATCACGCTCTACAACGACGGCACGCAGATCCGGGCGTGGTGCTACGTCGACGACTTCGTCGAGGGCGTGCTGCGCTGCGCCGAGCGGCCCGAGGCTGTCGGACACGCGTTCAACCTCGGCAACCCGCAGGGCACGATTACGAATCTCGAGCTGGCGAACATGATCGTCCGGTTGACGCGCTCGACGTCAGCGATCGTGTTCAGGCCGCATCCGGGCCCCGAGGTGGATCTTCGCGTGCCGTCGATCGAGAAAGCGATCACGATGCTCGACTATCAGCCGAAGGTCTCGCTCGAGACCGGCATTCAGCGCACGATTCCCTGGTATCGGGAACACGCCGCCAGGCTGGTGGAAGGCGTTGCCACATGAACGTGCTGGTGACGGGCGCCTCGGGATTCATCGGTCGAAACGTGCTGCTGCGAGCTCCTCGCGATTGGCAGATCGTCGCGGTCTGCCATCGGAGCACGGACCTGGATGGGTTCGTGCGCCAGCATCAGCTGGCGCACGTCCGTGTCCTCCGTTGCGACCTCACAGACGCGGTCTCTGTGAGCGACCTCGCCGCAGCCGCCGCGTTCGACGCGTGCCTGTACCTTGCCGCCAATGGCGACCCTGCGCAGTCGGTCGATCGGCCCGCGTGGGATCTGTGTCTGAACACGCTCGCGCTCGTGACGTGTCTCGAGCGCATCCGCTTCGGCCACGTCGTGTTTGTGTCGTCTGGAGCTGTCTACGATGGGCTGTCAGGCCCCGTGACACCGGCGACGCCGGTGACTCCGCGACTGCCGTATGCGATCTCGAAGCTTGCGTCGGAGCACTACCTGCGCGCTTTTGCCGAGCGGACAAAGACCATCGGCAGCTTCGTCAACGTTCGGTTCTTCGGCGCGTTCGGCCCGTACGAACCTCCGCGGAAGATCACGACGCGATGGATGCAGGGCCTCATGAAGGGCCAGCGGGAATTCGTGGTGCGTGGCAACGGGGAAAACCTCATCGACTTCATGTACGTCGACGACGCCGTGGATGGATTGCTGGCGCTCACGGCGGCGGCCGGCTACAGCGGGACGGTGGACTTCGCGTCGGGCACGCCGGTCAGCGTGAACGCCGTCGTCCAGACGATGGCGCGCGTCCTGAATGCCAGCGTGGCGATTCGCCACGAAGGACACACCGAGGAATATATTCAGTTCCGCTCCGTCGACACGACGATGCGCGACCGGTTCGGGATCGTGCCTGGCGTGACGTTCGAAGACGGCGTGCGGCGGCTTCACGACTTTCTCACCCGTGAACGAAGTGGCGCACGCCAACCTGCGTGAGCTGAGCGAACGTGATCTCCACGAATACGTGGCCGACGTCGAAGGCCACGATTCGCAGGTGACAGGGATCGTCGGCTTTTTCTATCGACTGTACCGTGCGGAAGTGCTTGCGCGCATCGGCGGCCTCGGCGGCCGCCGCATCCTCGAGGTCGGCTGTGGCGAAGGGATGATGTTCGAGGGGACGGGAACGACGCCGGTGCAGATGGACGTCTCGATGAAGCGTGTCGCCCGGGCGGCCGGCAAATGCCGTTTCCTGCTCTGCGGAGACGGCTATCAGCTGCCGTTCGCCGACTCGTCGTTCGACACCGTTCTGCTCGTGGCTGTTCTCGAACACACCCGGGAACCGTGGCGGATTCTCGCGGAGGCGCGGCGTGTGCTGACTCCGGGCGGCCGCGTGATTATCGTCGTACCCAATGACGTGACCATGAGCGCCGGGCGTCTCGCACTGCGGAAGTTTCCAATCCGCTATCCGGATCACCTGACGTTCACGACGCCGCGCCGGATGCGGGGCTGGCTCGCCGACGGGTTCCGGGTTGCCGAAGCGTTTCATTTGCCGTTCCGGTTTCTCCCGTTCGCCGTCAACCTCTATCACTTCGTTGTCGCCGAAAGGGTTTCGTAGGGCGGTCCTTTCAGGGCCGCCAAGGCGGGGCTGAAAGCCCCGCCCTACATCTGGAAATGCGACCACACGTCGTCGTCCTTGGAGCCGGACCGGCCGGCATTTCAGCGGCCTGGCGTCTCGCCGAGCGGGGTGTTCGCGTCACGGTTGTCGACAAGGACGAGGCCGTCGGCGGGATGGGCAAGACGATCAAGGTCGGTCCGCATTTCGTCGACTACGGGCCGCACACGTTCCACATCCGGGAGACGGCAGAGAGCCGGGCGATCCACGACGCCATCCGGCCGCTCTTCGGCGACGATCCGCTGATCCTGACGCGCGGCACGCGCGTCCTGCTGCGCGGCAAGGAATACGTCTATCCGCTCGAGCTGGTCCAGGTGCTGACCGGCGTCAGCCCCCTGCTCTCAACACGAATCCTCGTCGATTACCTGGCTGCCAGCGTGAAGTCGTTCGTCGCGCCCGCGAGAAAAGAAGATTCGTTCGAGGAGTGGGGCGTCAGGAACCTCGGGCGCACGCTATACGACCTGTGCTTCGGCATCTACTCCGAGCGGGTGTGGGGCCTGCCGACATCACAGATCTCGTCGAAGCAGGCGCAGCGCGTCGCAAAGCTCAACCTGAGAAACATCATCCTGCGGACGCTCGGCATCAAGGCCGATCCCACCACGTACTTCACCAAATACATGTACCCGCGCAAGGGCATCAGCGTGCTCTTCGAGAACATGGCGGCCGAGGTGCGGAAGCACGGCGGCTGCGTGCTCCTGCAGTCGCCGGTGGTGAGGCTGGAGCGCCTGCAGGAAGACGGCCGCATCAACCGCGTCGTGGTTCAGTGCGACGGCCGCCAGGAAGCGATCGACTGCGACGGCGTGGTGTCGACGCTGCCGCTGCCGAAGCTCGTCGAGATCATTCAGCCCGGGCTGCCGCCGCAGGTGGCCGCACACGCCGCGCAGTTGCGGTACCGGAGCCTCCGGCTGATCTACATCGTCCTCAAGCGATCCCGGCTGACCGACTATCACTGGGTGTACCTGCTCGACTCGCATTTCCGGGTGAACCGGATGTCCGAGCAGAAGAACGTCAGCACCGACATGGTGCCGTCCGATCGGACGGTGTTGTGCATCGAGCTGTCGTGCTGGCGTGACGAGCCGATCTGGAGTGCCCCTGCCGAAGAGATTTACCGCATCGCGCTCGCTGACATGATGCAGATGGGATTCGGTGTCACGGAGAACGAAGTCGAGGACTACTTCGTCGCCGACATCGCGACCGCGTATCCCGTCTACGAGCTGAATTTCGAAGACCACCTCATTCCGGTGCTCGAGGGCGTGCATGAGGTGGCCAATCTCCACACGATCGGCCGCCATGGCCTGTTCCTCAACAACAGCATGGACGACAACGTGCTGCTCGGAATGAAGGTGGCGGATCAGATTGCCGACCGCGGGTTCGACAGCCGGTCGTGGGTGTCACAAATGCTGGCGTTCATGCACCTGCGATTCGACGGCAAGTGAATGGCCCGTGAGCGAGGCCACGCCGAAGGTCGCGAGGATCAGCACGATCGGCTGCACGGGCAGCGAATGCCGCGCCTCACTGAAGAGCGGGAACAGAACCGCCGTGAGGTACAGCACACACGATCCAAGCACGCACGCCTCTGCCGAGCGGCCCGCTCTGAACAGTGCGTACAGACCGACGAAGGCCAGCAGGGCGATGAGCGTCTGCGCGCCCCAGATGGCGCGAATGACGATCGGCTGCACGCTGTTGATGTCGCTGTATCGGATCGGGATCTCCCCGGCCCAGAGGATGAACATACCACGCGCCAGCCGCTTCAGCAGATGACCGATCGAATCGTGCTGCAGGTTCGCGAGGCCGACTCGAAGATACTCGGCGTCCGCGCGCACGCGGGCCGAAACGCGTTCCTGCGGATCGACCGGAGTGGTCCAGATTCGACGGATGTCCTGCCACTGGTGGACGTACTCCAGCATCGGCTCGGGCGGCAGGTGTTCGCGGGCCGCGACACCGGCAATCACGCTGTCGAGGCGCTCGCGATCCTCGTTGGCCTCCGCGATGAGTGTGAGCTCGTTCTGAAGCTGGCCGGACCACGTGGCCTGCCACTGGCCTTCCCAGAGCGCCCGTCCGATGCCGCCTGCCGGCGAAATCGTGAACCGGCCGAGGTTCACGTAGTTGTACATGAACCACGGCAGCATCGTGATGGCGAACGCTGCCACGAGCACAGCCCAGTGGCCGAAGGGTGGCCTGCGGCCAGGGTCGTCGCGCGACGAGACGACCGGGATCACCAGCCAGCCGACGGCAGCGAGCGCGAACGGAAACAGCACGAAGATCGGCCGGCTTAGTGCGGTCACGCCGAGCATGACGCCGAGCGCGGCGAACAGGGCCACCCGCCGCGACTGCAGCGCACTGACAGCGATCCACATGGCGGCGGTGAACACAAACGTCGTCCACACTTCGGTCATCACGAGCGCGCCGAAGTATGGGAGCGGCGAAAAGAGCGCCGTCGCCGCCGCAGCTGCAATGGCGATCGATTCAGGAGCCATGCGCCGGGCGATGGCAAACACCAGCAGACAGGTGGCAGCGAACAGCACCGTCTGGACCAGCACGACCGGCAGCTGTCCCGGTCCTGCAACCTTATAGATCGTGGCGACAAAGACCGGGTACAGGGGCGTGCGGAGTACTTCCGGGACGAACTGCGGCGCGTCGGGGAACCGCGTGAACCTGCCGGTCGTGGCCAGCACTTCGGCAAGCCGCCGGTAGCCGTCCTGATCTGACCACTGCGTGTGCCAGTCGGGCCGCTGATACCAGATGAAGAACACGCCGTGGACGATGGCGACGAGCGTGATGCACAGGAGCGCGCGCCTGGTGAAGCGCCCAGCGGCGGCCGTCATGGCCAGCGATTGTAACGTGTCACGCGAGCAGCTCCCGGTAGAGCGACTCGATGTCGTCGACGAGGCGCTCGATCCCGTATCGCGCGAGCATGGCCGTCCGTCCCCGGTCGCCCATCGTGCGTCGTCTCTGGTGATCGCCGAGCAGCGCGCCGACCGCGCGCGCCAGCCCGGGCGCATCGTCGTACGGCGCAACGAGGCCCACCGGCTCGTCGGACGCCGGCGAGGCCTGGAAGACGTCGCGGACGCCGCCGACGTCGGTGGAGACGCCCGGCACGGCGGCGGCGAGGCTCTCGATGAGCGCAACCGGCGTGCCCTCGTTGCGGGAAGTGAGCAGGAAGACGTCGGTGGCGCCGTACACGACCTCGAGGTCCCGACGCCAGCCGAGAAAACGCACGCGATCTGTGAGGCCGAGAGCGCGGGCGGTCTGCTCGAGCGCGGACCGCAATTCGCCGTCGCCGGCGATCAGGAAGATCGCGTCCGGGTCGGAGCCAGCGACGAGCCGCGCGGTCTCGAGGAAGAGGCGATGCTGCTTGATCGATGTCAACCGGCCGACCGTGGAAACCACGTGCGCCGCCGGGGCGATGCCGAGCGCCGCTCGCGCGGCGTGACGCGCTGTGTCATCGAGCGCCGCCAGTCTCGCCAGATCGAAACCGAGGGGCACCACCGAGTACTGATCGGGCGTACCGATGCCTTGCTCATGCAGGAGCTCGTCGCGGATCGCCGGGGAGATCGCGACAATGCGGTCGGTCGTCTGTGCGAGCAGGCGCTCGATGCTGAGAAACGCGGTCGTAGCGACGGCCCCGAAGTAGCCGTCCAGCACGTGACCGTGATAGGTGTGCACCACCTTGATCCGCGCGGCGGGATCCACGTGGCGGTTGTGCAGGCGAGCCGCGAGGCGTCCGAGGCCCCCGGCTTTCGCCATGTGCGTGTGGACGATCTGCGGTCGAAACTCTCGAATAAGCGTCAACACCTGGACCAGCGCGTTGATGTCGCTTGCGGGCGTGATCTCTCTGTGGAGTGTCGGTATGCAATCGACGTCCACCGACGCCGGCAGCAGGTAGCGCATGTCGCCTTCGCCTTCGCCGAGCGTGCCATGAACGAGCTTGGTGGTGAATCCGCGGGCCGCGAGGCGATCCGACAGCGCGATCGCCTGAATCGACGGACCGCCGATGTTCAGGCGCGTGATGAGCCGCAGAACGCGCACGGGCGGTCACTTTACCACTCATGTCCGTGAAGCCGGTCCAGCCGCAGCCACAGGCGCCCGAATCGCGACACAGCTTGTCGCGTCGTCGCAAGCTGGCGTTTGTCGTGACCGCGTTCGTGGCGGTGGTGGCGCTGTCGGCGTTGGGAATCACCGCGCTGGATGTCTACCTGCACCATCGTGTGCAGTACGCCGGCGGCGTCAACGTGTGGGGCTACCGCGGCGATGTTGTTGGCCGGAAGAAAGCCGGCGAGACGCGCATCATCGTCCTTGGCGGCAGCACGGCGTTCGGGTACGGACTGACGTGGAACCAGTCGTGGCCGTACTATCTCGAACAGAAGATCGCCTCGGGACACCAGTTGCCGGGGACCGTGCGCGTGGTGAACCTGGGCATTCCAACCGATTCAGCACGCACGTTCGTGGCCACGTTGAACGACTACGAGTACCTGAAGGCGGACGTCGCCCTGTTCTATGAGGGCTATAACGACCTCGGCCTCGACGTCTCGCCGGCGAAGAACACGACGAACCCCGCCGTGTCGCACTACCTCGCTTGGCGTCATCAGTCGCCAATCTTCCGGTGGACGGGATACTTTCCGATTTTCCCGCTCGTGCTGAACGAGAAAGCGTCGCTGCTTCTGCACGGTCGCGTGGGCCCGCCAGGGGGCAATGGAGGGGACGTCGTGTTCAGGCCGGACCTCGCCACGCGCGCGACCGCCGAGGCGATGAAAGAGGCCGCCGACATCGGCGTGACGCTCGAGCGGCGGCTCGGCAAGCTCACGAACACGACCGCCGAGAAAAGCCAGAGGGAAGAGGCCGGCTGTGGCCGATGGAGTCTGTACTGCGGAGCCGTTCAGGAGGCGGTGGAGCACGCAATCGCCCATCGTCAGCTTGCGGTCGTGATCACGCAGCCGTTCGTGTCAGACCTGCACATCGAGCAGCAGCGTGCGCTCGCTGACATGATGCATCGGCGCTTCGCCAACGAGCCACGCGTCCGCTACGTCGACCTCGGCCGCCTGATCGATCTGCGCGACCCGGCGATTGCGTACGACGGCCTCCATCTGGTGGCGAGCGGCAACGAGCGGATTGCGAACACGCTCGTGTCGGACGTCGTCGAGCTGATTCGTGCGCAGGGGCCGCGCTCGTAGGTGCGGCCGCGCGACACGACGGCGGGGGACGGCACGACGTGGACGAGAGTGTTGTGGGGCGGTGTCCTGGCGGCGGCGGTGCTGTGGCCGTCGAGGACACTGACGTGGTTCAGCGGCGTTCCGCTCGATGGGCGCACCGAAGCGGTGCTGGTCGGTCTCGTGCTGCCGGCATTGTGCTGGCTACATGGGCGTTTTCTCGAGCGCCGTGCCGTGCAGGCGGCCATCGTGCTGTTGTTTGTTCTGAGAGCTGGCGAGTCGGTCGTCCTGACGCAGCACGGACTGTGCGCGCGGTTCACGACGGCGAGTGCTCCGGCGCCGTATCACGCCACGGTGCTTACGATTCCCGTTGACGAACCGCTCGGCGTCTTGCGCAGCTGGGACGTGCGAGCCGGCTGGCGCGACGCCTCGCCGTCCTGCACGGCGATCGCGGATCGACCGTACGACAGCGCGTCGGCGTTCCCAACATGGTTCCTCAACATCACGGATGCGGTCTCGGGTGCGCGACGGGATCTGAGGATGGATGTGAACGGCTACGTTCGTGTGAACGGGCACGGGCGCTTTCTCATCGATCTGGACCGTGACATGGTCGTCGCCGGCGATATCGGCTCGACTCCAGTGATGTCGGAGAAAGGCGAGCCCGTCGAGGCGGTGCTCGATGCGGGAACGCATCGAATCGACCTGCGTGTGCGGATGACGGGCGATCGCTGGCGGTTCGTCCCGACATGGAACGACCGGAACGCGTTCGACGCGTCGCTGCTGACCGTGGCGGAACCACGGGCGTTCGACGGCGCAGTGGCGGTGATCCTCGCGTTCGTCGACGACTTCGTGATCGTGGTGCTGACCGCAGCCTGGCTGTTCGCGCTGGTGTTCGAATACTGGGCGAGTCCGGCCCTCCTGGCCTGGAGCATCGCGAGCGCCGCTGCGCTGGCGGTGAGCGGTGCAACCGGCCGGTTCGAGCGTGTCGCCGCACTCGTGTTGCTGGCGGCCGTGGCGGTGCCTGTTGCCGAACCGGATCGAAATCTGCGCGGCGCGTTCTTGCTCGTTGGCGTGCCGTGGCTGGCGTTCTTCGCCGCTCGCGGGCTGCCGCTCGTCGGCCATTTCTCCGTCTACTCGAACGACGACTGGCTCGCGTATCAGGTCGCTGGTTATCGCATCTTCATGAACGGTTTCTGGCTCGAGGGCGGCAGCCGCGTGTTCGACTATCAGCCGCTGTACCGCTGGGTGAGCGGCGCGCTGCATCTCGTGTTCGGCGACTCGAGCGTCGGCGAGCTGTTCTGGGACGCGGCGTGTCTGCTCTTCGGCGCGCTCGCGGCGTTCGCCGTGGCAAAACCGGTTGCAGGATTCCGCTGGGCGATCGGCGCCGCAGCGGTTACGCTTGCGACATTCACGCTCGGCACCATCTGGTACTTCCCGGGCCGCGGCCTATCGGAGGTCACGGCGGCGGGCTGGGCGTTTCTCGCGGCGCTCACGCTGCTGCACGCGCAGAGGACGGGCGTCGCCTCGGCTTTCGCAGCAGGCCTGCTTGCCTCACTGATGTTTTACACGAGGCTCAACCACCTGCTTTTTGCGGGCTTCCTCGTCGCGCTACTGGTTCCGGTTACCGTATCCGCGCGCTTGTCGGACGTCCGCTCGTCGCTTAAGGGTCTCAACTGGCTTGGCGCCGCTACATATCTGGCGACGTTCGCGACCGGCATCGCGCTGTTCGCCACGCGCACCTGGTGGTACACCGGTGTGTTCAGCGTGCTGTACGGGACGAGCCTGAAGAACAACGACACCGGACTGCGGCTCGGAACGATCGGATCGGCGGACGTCTGGGCGCGCATCGGTCACAGCATTCGAGCGCTCGTGTGGATGAACGAGCCGCCTTCTCCGGATCCGCGCGGACTGCTGGTTGTCGCCGGTGTTCTCCTCTCGGCGCTTGCCGTGCTGCAGGTGCCGCGCGTGAACCGGCTGCCCTTCGCCATCGCGGTCGTCACGCTCGGCGCCTGTGTGAGTTCCCTGTTCGCGCACACGCACAACTATCCAGGGCGGATGTCGATTCACCTGGTGCCCTTTGCGATTGCCATGACCGCGACCGCTGGGGCAAAGCTTTTCGCCCGATGAGCAGACAGCCAGCCAACCCAGAACGGTCGTTCGGCATTTCCGTCGGGGCCGTGTTGTGCGCGATCGCCGTGCTGCTGCTCTGGCGGCACCGGGTCGGCCGCGCCGAGGTCATCGGCGGCGTTGGCCTCGTGCTCCTCGTGTTCGGACTCGTTCGGCCGTCACTGCTGAGGTGGCCCAGCCGTTACTGGTGGGCATTTTCCCGGGCGCTCGGCCACGTCATGGCCCGATTCTGGCTTACGCTGCTATTCATCATTGTGCTGACGCCGGTCAACCTCATCTGGCGGCTGATGGGACGGGATCCGCTCGCACGCCGCCGCGATCGCTGGACGGGATGGTCACCGTACCCGCCCCGCTATCGCGATCGAAAACATTACGACCGGATGTTCTGATGTGCGGGACGTGCCGGCCATGAGGTTCGTATGAGTAAGGGTCGTGTGCTCGGCGAATTCTTCAAGTTTCTCAAACAGGAAAAAAAGTACTGGCTCGTGCCGATCGTCGTCGTTTTCGTGCTGTTCGGCCTGCTGATTGTGTTCTCGCAGTCGAGCGCGGTGGCGCCGTTCATCTACACGCTGTTCTAGGGTGAAACGTTGCATGCGGCGCCTGGACGCCTGGAGAAAGTGCGCGAACGCCTGGCCTGCGTCGTGTGCGGTACTCCCGTCGTTCTCCAGGTCGACGGCGTCCGCTGTGGGTCGTGTGCCACGGTCTTCGAGCGTGTGAACGGTGTCCCTGTGATGGTCGCGCCTGAAGAACGCGCGCACCTGCACGGCGTCCTGCAGAAGAAAACGAGGTCTGACCGCGTAAGAGCCCGGTGGAGGCGGCTGTGCACGCCGCCGAGCCCGAGCGAGTACGCGCCAGGGCATCTGGGTGTCGCACAGGCGCTTACGGCCTGGCCAATCGGCTCGGCCATTCTGGAAGTCGGATCCGGCGTTCGCCGCGTGCGCGACGACGTCCTGAATCTGGAGATCGATCTGTTCGAGAACGTCGACATCGTGGCGAACGCGACACGCATGCCGTTTCTCGACGAAACGTTCGACCTCGTGATCTGCGATGCGGTTCTCGAGCACGTGCCGAATCCGCAGGCGATCGTGTCGGAGATCCTCCGGGTACTGCGGCCGGGCGGACAGGTGTACGTCGAGGTTCCCTTTCTTCAGGGATTTCATGCCGATCCTCACGACTACCAGCGGTACACGCTTCCGGGGCTGCGCACATTGCTGGCGGGCTTCGAGCCCATCCGCCAGGGCGTCGCGCTCGGTCCAAGTTCCGCGCTTGCCTGGATGCTGCGCGAGTATCTGACGCTCTTCGCGCCTGGTGCCCTCCGGACGCCGGTGGCCGTGGCAAGCGCATGGCTGACCACGCCGGTGAAGTATCTCGATCGCTTTGTCGGCCGGCGACCTGGAGCCGAGCGAATCGCCGCCGGCATGTATTTCTGGGGTTTGAAGGCTTCAAAGTGACGCGCATTCTCGGTCTCTCCGCGTACTACCACGACTCGGCCGCTTGCCTTGTCGAAGACGGTCGCATTGTCGCTGCCGCGCAAGAGGAGCGGTTCACCCGGAAGAAGCACGACGCCGGGTTTCCCTCAAATGCCGTGGCGTACTGCCTCCGCGAGGCCGGCATTACGGCCGGAGCTCTAAACCTGGTCGGCTTCTACGAGAAGCCGCTGGTCAAGTTCGAGCGCCTGCTCGAGACGTACGTCGCGTGTGCGCCTCGCGGGCTGAAGTCGTACCTGATGGCGCTGCCGCTATGGCTCACCGACAAGCTCTGGATGGCCGATGACATCCGCGACCACCTCGAGGGCTACGAAGGCGAAGTGCTCTTCGGCGAGCACCACGAGTCGCATGCCGCCTCGGCGTTCTATCCCTCGCCGTTTGAGCAGGCCGCCGTCATCACGATCGACGGCGTCGGCGAATGGGCGACCTCGTCGATCGGCTTGGGCGGCGGACACGATCTCGAACTGGTCAAGGAGCTCCGATTCCCGCACTCGCTGGGATTGCTCTACTCCGCGTTCACCTACTTCACGGGATTCAAAGTCAATTCCGGCGAATACAAGATCATGGGGCTCGCGCCGTACGGCGAGCCGAAGTACGTCAAGGCGATCAAGGATCACCTGCTCGAGATCGGCGGCGACGGCAGCCTGTGGATGAACATGGATTACTTCACGTATCCACAGGGCCTGACCATGACGGGCGCCGGATTTGAACGGCTGTTCGACGGACCGGCGCGCTCTCCGGAAAGCCGGCTGACGCAGCGTGAAATGGACCTCGCGCGTTCAGTTCAGGAGATCACCGAAGAGGTGATGCTGAAGATGGCGCGGTATGCACACCGCGAAACCGGCCTGCGCGACCTCTGTCTCGCCGGCGGTGTCGCGCTCAACTGCGTCGGCAACGGCCGGCTGATGCGCGAGCAGATCTTCGATCAGATCTGGATCCAGCCTGCCGCGGGCGATGCGGGCGGAGCGCTCGGCGTCGCGCTCGGGTTGTGGCACCGCTACCTGGACAATCCTCGCTTGAGTCCTGAAACGGCCGGCACGTGGGAGCGGCCATCGACCACACACGGGAAGGCGTCGCCGCCGCGTTACTCGGACGGGATGAACGGATCGTACCTGGGGCCGCGCGCGAGCGACGAGGACGTACGGTTGTTCCTGGACACGCACGGATATCGGGCACACAGGCTCGAAGGGCCGGCACTCGCCGATCGAGTCGCGGCGCTGATGGCGCAGGAAAAAGTCGTCGGCCTTGTGCAGGGCCGCATGGAGTTCGGTCCCCGCGCGCTCGGCGGACGATCGATCATCGGCGACGCCCGCTCGCCGCGCATGCAGTCGGTAATGAACCTGAAAATCAAGTTTCGCGAGTCGTTCCGGCCGTTCGCGCCGGCCGTCTTGCGCGAGCACGTGGCCGACTGGTTCGACTTCGATGGCGACAGCCCGTACATGCTCCTCGTGGCTGATGTCCTCCCATCGCGCCGGCTTCCCATGCGAGACGATGCGAAGGCGCTGTGGGGTATCGAGCGGCTCAACGTCCCGCGCTCGACGATTCCGGCAATCACGCACGTCGACTATTCCGCGCGAATCCAGACCGTTCGGCGCGAAACCAGCCCGGTCTATTACGACATCATCGACGCTTTCTATCGGAAGACCGGCTGTCCCGTGATTGTGAATACGTCCTTCAACGTCCGCGGCGAGCCGATCGTCTGCACGCCCGAGGACGCGTATCGCTGCTTCATGCGGACCCAGATGGACGTCCTCGTGCTCGAAAACTACGTCCTGCTCAAGGAAGAGCAGCCGGCGGTTGCCGACGACGGGGCGTGGCAGAAGGAGTTCGTGCTCGATTGACCACGTTGCCCGATCGCGCCGAGCGGATCTCGTCTGCCGCGTATATCGAGCTGCTTGTGAACCTCACCTGGCGCGAGGTGAAGGGCCGCTACAGCCAGTCGTTCTTCGGCGTCGCCTGGGCGATCGCGCAGCCGCTGGCAACCATGGCCGTGTTCACGATCGTGTTCTCGCGACTCGCGAAGATGCCATCCGACGGCGCGCCGTATCCGGTGTTCGCGTACGCGGCGCTCGTGCCATGGTTCTTCTTCTCGAACTCGGTTGCGACCGGGACGGTGAGCCTGATTACGTACCGGAACATCGTGACGAAGACGTATTTCCCCCGGGAGATCGTGCCGCTCGCGCAGGTGTGCTCCAGGCTGATCGATTTCGCCGCCGCCGCGGCGCTTTACGCGGTGCTGATGGCCTACTACCGCATTACGCCCGGACCGTGGGCGCTGATGACGCCGGTCTTCTTCGGTCTGCTGATGCTGTTCACTGTAGGCTTCACGCTGGCCACGTCGGCCGTCAACGTCTTCTATCGCGACGTCAACCCGGTGGTTCAAATCGCGCTGCAGCTGTGGTTGTATCTGACGCCTGTCGCCTACCCGCTCTCGGCTGCATCGGCGCGATTCCGGCTCCTGTTCATCCTCAACCCGCTGACCGCGATTGTCGAAGGCTTCCGATCGTCGCTTGTGTTCAGCCGTCCGCCCGACTGGAACGTCGTGGCGGTGTCCGCGGCGCTGACGGTCGCTGTTTTCACAGGCGCGTTCGTGATGTTCAAACGCATGGACAGGTACTTTGCGGATGTGATCTAGCAACGTGCTTGGCGTGAAAACACTCCAAGGTGCTCGATGCGATCCAGCAATGTGCTCGGTGAGAACAGCACCTCAGGGTGCTTGGCGCAGCACCCTAGAGTGCTGTATACGCCCAGCACTTTAGAGTACGGGTCTGAGCACGCTGAAGTGTTTCTCGCTCAAAGCACGTTGCAGTGGTGCGCTGAGCACCTTGCTTGAATCTAGTGGCTCTCGCCATTCAGCTGGATAACGTCACCAAGAAGTACCGCACCGGACGATCGCGGACGCTGGTGGATCTGATCGCGTCGGGCGTCGGCCGTCTGAACGGGCGGGACGACGACGTGCATTCAGCCGCGCGGGGGAAAGTGTCGTCGACGATCTGGGCGCTGCGTGACGTGTCGCTCGAGGTCCCGACAGGCGCGGGCCTGGGGATCATCGGCAAGAACGGCGCAGGGAAGACGACGCTGCTCAAGCTGATCTCGCGTGTGACATGGCCCACGAGCGGGTCGGTGCGCGTCGGGGGTCATGTGGTCTCGCTCATCGAGCTAGGCGCAGGCTTTCATCCCGAGCTGACCGGCCGCGAAAACGTGTACCTGGGTGCCGGCCTCTTCGGCCTGCGGCGTCGCGAAATCGACCGCCATTTTGACGCGATCGTGCAGTTTGCCGACGTCGAGCAACTGATCGATACGCCGATGAAGCGCTATTCGTCGGGGCTCTACGCGCGGCTCGGATTCGCGGTCGCCATTTACAGCCGGCCGGACATCGTCCTGGTGGACGAGGTGCTGGCCGTTGGCGACGCGGGCTTCCGGCGACGGGCGCTCGAGGCGCTGCGACGTCTGATCGCGGAAGGCCGAACCGTGCTGTTCATCTCGCACGACATGTGGAACGTGCGCAGGCTGTGTTCGGACATTCTTTGGATGGAAGAAGGACGCGTCCGCGCCTACGGGCCAGCGGGCGAGATTGCCGAACGCTATCTGAGCGATGTCAACGCGCAGGCGCTGGCGGGCCAGTCGGTGAATCTTCAGAGTCATCGCGGCGGCACCGGAGAAATCCGGTACAGCTCCGTCGAGCTCGTCGATGAAGACGGCCGGCCGGCCGTGGCAATTCCGGCCGGCGGGACGCTCACAGTGCGCGCGGTGTATCGCTCGGACCGACCGGTCGACCGAGCGGTTTTCCATCTCGCGATCATCGACGTCGACTCCGGCATCGTCGTGACGACGGCGACGTCGGATGGTTCGGAGATGTCGCCGGGCCCAGTGGACGGTGTGGTGGGTGACGGCGGGTTCGAATGCCGGTTTGCCAAGCTGCCGCTGCGGCCGGGGCAATATGTGCTCCGGCCGTCGATATCGGACGCCCACCATCTCGCGTCGTACGACGTCATCACCGCCGGCCCGCGCTTCGCGGTCGTCGCTGACGCTCAGGGCGTCGACGGCCTCGCCGATGAAGCAGGCGGTCTCGTCTCTGTCCCGTTCGAGTTCCGACATACGCAGG
>Ga0306920_100002814_pt1 | contig 21965 bp, 22 predicted proteins | sample flu12Cox44000170_FD_204666 | JGI IMG/M metagenome (GOLD analysis project Ga0306920, IMG submission 204666) | Lab enrichment of tropical soil microbial communities from Luquillo Experimental Forest, Puerto Rico - flux4day.12C.oxic.44.000.170 (v2)... | ecosystem: Environmental > Terrestrial >...
GGGAAATGTTGCCGTGTTGAGGACCTGGATGCCGGCGTCGTGGTTGCTGGTAAACGTCGTTGCGGTACCCGGACAGCCTGCCTGCACGGCATCGTCCGGCGTATTGAACCAAATCCCGAGGTGATAAATCTGCACGGGGCCATTCGTTACCGCGCCCGTCTTGGAATTGGCGAGGACCGCGGGCGGTGCTGGGAAAACATCAGGCGAGGGCACAGCGCCAAGGGAAACGATGAATGTCCCGATATTGAACCGCCCGACCACATTAATGACGCCGGTGCCCGTGTCATCGGTGAGGATGTCGCCGTTATACCAGGCGAGCCCGAACGGCGCGTTCGGCACCTGAATCACGAACAGGACGAAGTCGGTGTTCGGCGGCAGACCAAAAACGATGACTTGGAGATTTTCGACGTTCCCGAAGGTATGATCGATGACCACGCCCCTGGCGTCCGGCAGGCAGCCCTTCGCCCCTGGCGATACCGTCAATGGGAACGTGAAAGTCGTTGAGTTTGGATTATTTGCGGGTAGATCGGTATCTCGATCTCCTGCCAGCCCGACGACCGGTGCAAGCGCGAGCGCTGCCGTGAACATTACTAGTGCGAGCTTCATGGAAAACCTCCTGTTGTTGCGAATGTACCTACTCCGGATGCGGTGCTACCGCTTGCGATGGGGCGATAGAGTACCCATCTTATTCTACTCTTGACATCCTCCCCGCCCTGAAGGGCGAGGATTCCAGCCCTCGCGGCGTCATGCCCTGGGTGGCCGACAGCTAATGGCCGGTTGCTTCAAGGCCAAATGGCGTGTGCGGCCCATCTTTTTGCCCTGGCATGCCTCGGACGCTCTCTCGTCTGCTACGGATGACCTTGGGTTCAGCGTCAAAGCGCCAATGACCAGTTGAGGGAGCAAGAATCGTAGCCGCATAGATGGCCTCGATCATGGCGTCGGCCACCCCGACGGGCAGCGAGGCCCATGATCTCTTCCCGCGGTTCTCATGAGGAGAGGAGCGCTACAATGGTATATGCTCCAAACCGCCTCCACATCGGCAGGATTGCCTATTTTGTATGGGCGTATCCGCCCAATTCCAAGTGCACTGCCCGAAGGCCCGTACACGTTCATAGACTCACGACAGTGCAGTCCCCCACAGTGGCCGATGCGATGATCGTAACCGCATAGATCACCTCATCGTCCTCGAGACGTGCATCGCTTTCAGTCACCATCGACAGTATCCGCGTAGTCTGTGAATTTTGTGTCAAGCAGTGATGAATCATGCTGTTTTTTACCAGAAGACTGGCGACTCACTGCCACCGCTGCGCCTCTTGAGAACAGCACAGCCGTTTTCTGTGACCGATTTCCAAAGAAAGTAGGGTTTTTTGAGGAACCACGCCATCCCGCAATTGCCATGCTTGACACCCGTTGGAAACAGATGCATAACGCCATGAGTGTGCGTGAAGGAACCGTCACGCGTGTTCCAGGAAGTGCCCTTCCGTTCTTTCCGTGCGGGTCGTTGGCATACAAGGCAGTACTCAGGGAGGAGAGTCCCATGACACAGCTGAGAATAGGCGTCGTCGGGGTCATTGCGGCGTTCCTCGTGGTTTCTTTGAGTTTCCCAACGCCGGCAGCTGAGAAAAAGAAAATTTCGGGAACCAATAAATATCAGGGCCCGCCCATTTCCCGAACCAGTGTGTCTCCAGGAGATGATCCAAAGCATGAACTGGTCCTGACTGTCCTTCGAGGTACAACCACGAGTCCGGACCCGGATTGGAACGAGAACGAGATAATGATCTATGGACAGGCTGACCAAGTTGCAGGGACCGGAACGGACAGGGGGTATTTCAGACGGTTTCACAAAAATGGCGACACAACCTACGGGCCAGTCGAAGGAATGCATAAAGCAACGGTCAATGCCGATGGGTCTTGGGAATCGATTTCGGAGGGAACATGGCAGTTTACGGGTGGAACCGGCAAGTTTAAGAATATCAAAGGCAGTGGAACGTTCCGGGGCAAGGCCACGGCTCAGGGAGCCAGTATCGATTGGGAAGGGGAAGTCGAATACTAACGTGCACCCCGGCACCCAGGAGGCAAGGCATGAGCGCGGGCGGCGGTTGGCACTGCCGGCCGAGTCGTCTGACCCAGAGTCTCCTGGCAGTTCCCCCGCCTAACCGGCCCAGTAGCAGCGCTGCTGCAACGAAGTGCCACGAGGTCACCACATTTCGCATACGCCCCTGCTTACTTGTATCCCACTATTCGCCCATGCCTTTGAGTCTTTGAAAATTAACACATTATTGACATGATGGAGACAAATTGTGAAAAACAATAGTGAGTATTTTCAATGAGTTACGGACACATTAAGCGAATAATGGGTTGTATATATCAAACGCCCGATTTTTGCGACTTCCCTGCACGAGGTCGCTAACGCCTCAGCCCTGTTTCCCAATTGGCTATAACTCCCCATTATGGCCAGTGGGCCTCCGGGGGAGGAGCCTATTGCCGGACGCGCCCTACTGGCTTATAATGGAAAAAGAGATGATTATAGCCAATACATTTCTTTTGGGTTTTGGGGGTTTGCCAAAGCGGGGGAGGGGGCTATCATAGACCTATGGTAGAGATGACCACCACACAAAGCCTTGCACTGTTTCTCAGAGCGCTTCAGGGACAAAACTATTCCCCCAAGACGCTTCGGGCGTATGGGGATGATCTCGCTCAGTTTCTGGGATGGGTAGAGAAGAACAGGGTAGACTTCGACATTCCCGCGCGCTTAAGCCGGGCAGATATTGAAGGCTTTATGCAGTATCTGGCCTCTCAGCGCATGACGGGGGTCACGAGGGTTCGGAAGTTAGCGGCGATTCGCAAATTCTTTACCTTTCTTGCGGAGAACAGTATCCTGGCCGGGAACCCTGCCAATACCGTCAAAGGGGCAAGAAGGGAGGAGAAAGAACCCAATATCTTATTTAAGGAACAGTACAAGGCGCTGCTGTACGAGGCATCAGACAATATCCGGGACTACGCCATCATCCAGACCTTCCTGCAAACCGGCATCCGTTTAAGTGAACTTGCGCATTTACGGGTTGACGACATTGACCTTGAGCACCGGAATCTGACTGTCCGGCAGGGGAAGGGCAAGAAGGATCGGCAGATTCCGCTTGTCGATGATGCCGTCAAAGCCCTTCGCAACTATTTGAGGTATCGCAATACAGAGCTTATTGAGGACGATGAGATATTGTTTCTCGCCAAGAACGGCACCTCGCTCAACGTCTCAACGGTGAAATATACGGTTGCCAAGTACGTCAAAAAGGCCGGGATTCGCACAAAGGTCAGTGTCCACACCCTCAGGCACACGTTCGGCGCGCACAAAGCGGATAAACACATGAGCCTGGCGACCCTCCAGGAGCTCATGGGGCACAAAAAGAAAGAGACGACCCTCAAGTATATTCACCTCGCCAAGACGAACTTACGGGTTGAGATGGTTGAGACGGCGCTCTGAGCCTGGCCTTGCTCCTACATATGGGGGTCGGCAGCACCATTATGCAAGGCAACGTGTGGGTATGCGACCTCTCGCACTTATGCCTTCTCCCTCCGGCCGTGTGGACTGCCTTACGAACTTTGAGCTTCCGCTACGTCTCTCTCATCGCCGTGGCATGCCGCTCACCGTTCTGCCTGCGTCATCGCCGCCACCAGGTCCTTCGAGCCTGCTCCCCAGCGGGAGACGGACTGGATCGCCTGTGTGAACGGCACGTCCAGGGGATGCACGCGTTCGCGGCTGACGATATAGACGGCTCCGGCAAGCGGCGTGGGGATCGAGGGGACGAAGATGGTGAAGCGGCCGTCTTCGAACTCCTCGATGATGAAGGCCGGCACGAGACCGTCCCCCATCTCTATGAGTGCCGGCTTCCAGACGTTCTCGCGGCCTTCTCCGGCGAGTCGCTGCGAGAGACTGCGAAACAGCCCGTAGCCCGGCAGTCTCTCGAACAGCGACGTGTCCATCCGCTCGCGGAGCCTGTGGCCCCGGCGCGTCCGGACAGCGACGCCGATCAGGAAGCAGACGAGCAACACGAGGACGAGGGACAGGAGATGCTCGGCGGGTACCCAGGCCGGCAGCAGTATGGTGAACGGATGCACCAAGGGGACCACCGACTGCATGCCCTTGAGCAGCACCCACAGCGCCAGATAGATGGGCAACACGACGAGCACACCACCGACGAGCACATTTTGTAAGAACTCGCGCACGAACTTCATCCGTCGCTCCTTTCTCGATCGTTGGTACTGGGCCGTCAAGACAGCAGGTCGTGGCACATGTGAGATATGTTCGCCGATGGGCTTCGATCACCGCATCGGCCACTTTCGGCCACTCAGAATAATTGGCACAACCCCAAACTCCTCTGCTCTCAATGGGTTAGGTGCTTCCACCTGGGACAGGAGTCGCTGGGGTGGCCGACGCCATGATCAAGGCCCGCCGATGTACCGGGAAAGCCGGTGCTCCATCGACCACTCCCGCGAATCATGACTGGTTGGATGAGGCTTCACCCAGGGCGTGATCGAGGGCGTGACAGGCGCTAATCAGGGCAAGGTGCGTAAAGGCCTGGGGGAAGTTTCCCAACGCTTCACCTAAGGGACCCACCTCCTCTGAGTACAAGCCGAGGTGGTTGGCATAGGTCAGCATTTGATCGAGGTTCTGCCTGGCCTCTTCCAGTTTGCCTGCGCGCGTCAAGGCCTCCACTAACCAGAAGCTGCAGATGGAAAACATCCCTTCCACGCCTTGGAGCCCATCGTCTGCTGCGTTCTCACGATAGCGGAAGACATGCGGTTCGTGCATGAGTTCGCGCTGAATACGCTCAATGGTGCGCACCATACGCGGATCGGTCTCGGCCGTAAACCGGGTGAGCGAGATCAGGAGAGCACTCGCATCGACGGCCTCGCTGCCGTAGTACTGCACAAAACTTTGCTTTTCCTCGTTCCAACCGTGTTCCATGATGTCGGTGTAGATGGTATCGCGGGTGGCCCTCCATTCGTCCAGTGGCGCAGGCAGGCTCTGTTCTTGCGCAATACGGATGGCCCGATCAAAGGCCACCCAACACATCACACGGGAGTGCACGAAGGCTCTCCTGCCACCACGCACCTCCCAGATGCCCTCATCTCCGCCCTGCCAGTTCTTCTCCAGCCAATTGAGGAGACGAATGACATAGAGCCAGCCACCATAGTAGACGCCCCGCTTGCGCGTATACACGTAGACCCCATCCAGGAATTCACCAGTGATATCGAGCTGCAATTGCTGGTAGGCGCCATTGCCGATACGGACTGGGCGGCTCTGACGGTAGCCATCCAGGTGATCCAGCGTGATCTCGGTCATGTCATGTCCGCCATGAATCGTGTACATGGTTTGGAGCGAGCCATCCTCCTTCAATTCAGTAGCCCGCGCCCGCATCCAGCTCACAAACGCCTCTGCCTCCTCGTGGAAGCCGAGCGTGAGCAGGCTGTGTATGGTTAAGGCGCTATCGCGCACCCAGGTATAGCGATAATCCCAGTTGCGTTCGCCTCCCAGGCTCTCTGGCAAACTCGTGGTGGGAGCGGCCACAAGGGCGCCGGTTGGGGCATAGGTCAAGAGTTTTAAGGCCAGGGCGGAGCGCTGTACCATCTCGCGCCAGCGGCCCTGGTAGCGGCACTGCGCGAGCCAGGTGCGCCAATAGTCTTTTGTCTCCTGCAAGAGCTTTTGATACTGCGTGTGGGAGAAGTGTGGGGGCTCACTCTCGTGTTCGCCTGAGCTTTCTAAGAGAAAATAGGCCCAGTGATCTTGCTGGAGCAGAAACGTGCTGGCAACACCGCCGTGGCCATCTTCCTCCAGGGGCGTGGAAGCAAAAAGCCCCAGGCTCAATGCCCCATTGTGAAAGATGACTCCCCGCTCTGAAAGCGCTAAGGTATGCGTATCGCGTGCATAGTTAAAGGCGGGGCGACAGCTCAGCTCGAGGGTGAGTTGACCTTGCACGATGCGCACAGCGCGTACAATGCGGTGGTGCTCGATGGGCTCCTTGGCAGGTTGGATCGGCATGAAATCGGTGACTTCACCAACCCCTTCATGGGTGAAGAAGCGTGTGATCAAGATATTCGTTTCTGGAAGATAGTACTGCTTGTGCCTCATCGCGGGCGTAGGGCGGGGTGCAATGCTGAAGAAGCCGCCTTTTTCAGCATCCAGCAGAGCCCCGAACACGCTGGGTGCATCAAACGCGGGCAGGCAGCACCAGTCAATGGTGCCATTGGTGCCGACAAGGGCAACGGTATGCAGATCACCAATGATGCCATGCTCTTCAATGGGCAGATAGGTTCCTTCCTGTGGGTGAGACTGTATCATGGGTGTTTTTCCTCCTTTGGACTCAGAGAGAGAATAGACGGGTACTCCTGATGGCTTGGGATTGAAAATAGAGCGATCGCTGCTGGTCATCCGGCTGAGAAGCAGCAGGAGGGGACAACAACGATAAGAAATCGATGTAGTAGACCTTGCCCGGCTGCTGCGCGGTGACCATGTGCGGTGTCCCGAAGAGGCCGAGACCACAGGCGAGGGCGACGAGGAGTCCGAGGGTGCGAAGCCGCATGATGCGTTCTCCAATCTACCCGTGTGCTCACCCACGGTGAGCAGAGGAGTGCATTCCGCTTGACCCAGGATACTCCTCCGCCAATCTGCGGGCAATTGGCATGAAAATACCATCCGTACCACCTTGTGCAGGCTCACGCCATGTGAGCCTAGTAATAACTGGCATGTCAGCAGGCTTTGATTATCTCAAAAAAGGGACGATTTTTCGACAACCTGTAAAGGAAAACCCATCAAAACAGTTATTTTCTACAAAAACATGCTAAAATAAACCATAATTTCTCTATACAAAATCTGTCTAGAGAAAACGGGCGGATACTGTTGGCGAACTATAAGTCTTTATCTTTCAGTGTCTTAATGTTTAGATGAGCGCAAGAACGACTGCACTGCGAGGTCAAATGCAAGCGGTGGGGGCACCGACAAGACGTTTTATGACAAGGTGTTTTGACTAAGTTGTTGAAATATAATTGATTGGAGTTCGCCAACAGTATCCGGGCGTTTAATATATACATTTCGCCGGGGAATCCGACGAGTCAAAGGGATAGGCGGAGTCATGAGGGGAGTTTGGGCGCGAGCGAAGGGGATATTCACCGTCCGCATGAGGCAGAGCCATGTGCGAATGATCGCTGGCTGGTGCCTGTCGCGCCCGTATGGGGGAGAAGCGAGTCAGATGAATTTTTTGGCGCAATCCACACATAAGCGGAATGTGCCATACGGCGTTTGTACCATGCCGGTAGCGCCGGTATCTGACTTTGGAAAGGATTCCTCGCACCGTTCACAGCTGACTGTGTCCTGCGAGTCATCCCGCGTTTCGCTTGTCCCCGGAGAGACCTTTGGCTGTTTCCAATCCTTTGTATTGCCAGGATTGGCGGGTTGAAGTTTTCCAACTGGTTTTAATGACGTGATGGAGCGCAGTTTTATATATTTTTCAATCGCTCCCGTGCACTCAATCTCCAACACCTCACCGCCAAAGAACTCAAATCGGATGGTTCGGGCATAGGACGTAAAGGGGCCAAGCTCCTTGCGGATTGGCCTCGTGACCTTGATACCCATCACATCCAGGAAGAGCGTTGTTTTGCCCTCCCGTATATCTTTCAGTAATTTCGTGTGCGTTCACCTCCTTTCATGTAAGATACACATAGCTTGATTTGACAATACGTTGCATAGGATGCTAAGATCTGTACTGGTACTTAACCTACTTTCCCCTGCAAGTGTTTGGCTTGCAAGGGATGGGTAGATAAACTACCTATCGAGTCTGAGGACTGTAGACAAGCTACAATGACCGCTTGCTGCTTATCCCAGCAGCTGTTGTCGAAAGCCATTGGCCCAGCCGTTAGCTTTCTCTTGCGGTTTCTTCTGCTCCGTCCTGGTCACACTCTCAGTCTCCAGGTAGTGACCCGGATCAGCGGCGATCTGCTTGATCGCGTCTTCTTCAGACTCAGCTCGCACGGACCAGGTCTTTGTGATCTTAAAGTATTTCAGATGACTCACCTCCTTGTCTCAGGGAGACCGTTATCTCATGGATAGGGTCCCTGCTCCTGGCTGGGATTGCTCCCAACCAGTTGGCAGAAACGCTAGCCTTTGGCCGCCTGCTTCACGCGCTCGTCTGCCTGTGCCGCGAAGGTTGGATCAATCTCGATCCCTATATACCTCCGCCCTAATTGCTTCGCTGCCACAGCCGTCGTCCCGGAGCCAACAAACGGATCAAGGACAATTTCCCGCATACGCGAGAAGGCTAAGATTAAGGGCAGCATCGCCATGACGGGTTTCTCTGTCGGGTGCCGCAAGTTTCCGCTGTAGTCCCACTCCAGCACGTCGCGCATGAGTATTGGCGGCGTGTCGGGCACACCCTTGGTGAGCACATACGCTGACTCGTGGCTGTACCGGACAAAGCCTGCGTTTGAGTGATACGGCTTCACAAAGACCAGGTGTCCGACAACATGGAAGCCCGCTGCCTTCCAGGCCGCGAAGAACGTATCAACACGGTTCCAGCCGTAAAAACTAACCAGGAAACTGTTGTACTTGAGCACCCGGTACATCTGTTGGACTGAGGGCATCAGCCACTCGTCCGTCTTGTCATTGGCAATCGATCTGCCGTCGCGGGAGGTATATCCGACCAGGTACGGCGGGTCCGTAATAATACAATCAATACTTCCCGCTGGCATCTGCCGCATCACCTCCACGCAGTCGCCCGGAATTATCCTGTTGACGAAGTCATAAATTTTCATAAAACAGTGCTAAATCTTCTGTTCACCTCCTATCCCAGGGCATAGCGGCCCTGCTCCTGGCTGCCAGCATCAGCTGATAGCCAGTCGGCAGAGCACCTACGGCATGTCCTCCGGTTCGGGTAATGGTTCACCCAACTCCCGGAAGTCCTTTTTGTAGAGTCCCTTGTAGAATTCCCCGACTTTCTCAAGGGCCTCCGCCTCATCCTTGGCCTCGATCGGATAGAACGCAGGCACAAAGACGAGCATTTTGTATATCCTCACCTCGCATACACCTCCTTTCTGTCTCAGGGAGCGATCCCGCTCACCTGCGCCTGATTACCAACCTGAGGCTGATAACCACGCGCAGAGGAGACCACAGAAGCCTCACTGACTGCCTGTTGAGGAACGCGCTGGCGATTTCTGGCGCCCGTTGCGTCTCCCGTTCCCGTTGGTATGCAGTGGCGGTGGTGGAGGAATGTCCGCCTCTGCCCGTTGCCGCCACATGGCCTGCCTGAGGTCTATCTCACGCTGCACCTGTGCGTATGGTTTGCAGATGCCAAAAAAGAGCATTCGCTGCTTGATAGCCGCAATCCGCTCGTCAATCTCCCGCTCGCTCAGTCGCGCTGGTGCGGGGAGTGTCCGGATGGTATGTTCCCGGCCTGAGATCAGGCGAACTCTTGCGGTGTAGCGGGGAAGCGTTGATAGTTCGTTTGCTATTAGATTTTCCTGGTCTATATAGCTACGCAGCTGATACCTGGGCTGAAAAAGCCCGGTATCTGTTAACATCGGCTCTTTGGACAGAACCTGCATCGTTTGGCGAAGCAGGCTGACCAATGCGATGAGCGATGGCCCGGGGGTTTGCCACAGCTTTCGACCATTATGAGACACGCGCTTTGTGGCGTGTCTTTCTTTCAGGTAGGAAAGCAGTGGCGCGTTCTGAAGAAACCCCGGGTCTCCAAAGCGGTTCGCGCTGCGATGAAAACCCTGAAATTCACCGTACTCAAGAAAGCCAATGCGGCAATCGGAGACCATGGCGTGGGGAATCCCTGACCCTTCGGCAATGCCCAGGATGAGCAAGATGAGGGGTGGGAGAAAGAGATCGGCTTTGCCCTCCCGCATGCAGGTGATCAGTGTCTCATTGAGTAAGCCGCGTGCCTCAATGACGGTTTGTTGCGTAATATTGAGAGGGCCGGCCCACAGAGGGCGGCCCATGAGGCTGCCTATGTAGCGTGCCAGATTCTCAAGGGGCAGGAGGTAGCCTGACACGAGTTTGGCAACCGCCGGGTGGGGATGGCCGTGTTTTACCAGGTGTGAGAGAGGATCGGCGACTGGGGCACGGACAGGCTCCTCACCGACAATCTCAGGGGTAGGTGTGGCATCATAGCTCTTACAGATGACTTTTGAGTCCTCGCCATTGGTTCGGAATGAAATGATATTACCGGCCTGAAGAGCAGCCGCCTGATTAAGCTCATCCAGTTGCGCCAGCGTTTGATTACATAAAAAAGTAATAATCTTAAATTTTCTAGACTCGGCCAAAAGTGTCGCAAAATCAGAGGTCGCGAAGCGTTGGTACTCATCGCAAAAGAGAAAAAAGGGCCGCCGCTCCTGCTCCGGGGTATCGGCCCTGCTGAATGCAGCGAGGAGTATTTGGCCTATGAGCACTGAGCCCAGGAGGCGGGAGGCCTCTTCGTACTGGGGCGAAAGCGACACGAGAAGGATTTTCCCCTCGTCCATGATCTCGCGGAAATTCAGGGTCGTCTTCGACTGGCCAACGATATTCCGGATGAGGTCCTGATCGAGAAAACTGACCACCTTGTTCAACGTGGACGCGGTTAATTCGTCCCTATCGCGTTGTGAACGGTGATCGTAGGCCTCCCAGAACGATGAAATAGAGCTATTAGTAAGGCTCTTTGCCATTACCTGGCGTATCCCTTCGTGTTGTAACAGGAGGGGAATCTCCGTAAAGGTCGCATCAGGACTATTTTCAATCAGCGTTCGTGTAATAGCTCTGAGAACCATCATCAATCTTGGAGTCTCCGTGCCAGCTCCCCAGACCTTCTCGAAGACGTGGGACACAAAGGACGAGGTGGCGGCTATATTTTTGATGCTTCGCGGCTTTGGGCAGGAAAAGAGGTTTATTCCCACGGGATTGTCGGCGGAATCCGCGAGATCAAGAAGATACACCTTCTTGAGAAATTCCGGCGGTATCCCGGATAGGACAGAGCGAATTAAGTCGCCATGGGGCTCGACGACACAGACCCCGTGATTATCGCGAATTGCCGAGAGGATCATATTACCAACTAATGTCGTTTTCCCGGTGCCGGTTGAGCCGATGGCAGCGCTGCTGAGGCGCTGGTCGTCAAGGGAGATTGAGACCTCCTCATTCGAGTGGATGTCTGTGCCCAAAACCGTGATCGTGTTCTCGTTCCACTGGGGTTTGCGGGGCACGGACGCGGTTGTCCGGTCGTTTTGCCCTGATTGCCCAGACGCAACAGGCGCCGGGGTGCCGGGTATACCCGGTGCCTCATTGAGAACTGGCTCAGGATGATTTGCGGGGGCAGCGGCGTCCGGCGTTGTGGCCTCAGGCGGCGTCGGCACACCTTTGATAAAAGCTATCAGATTATCCTTCATAGTCCGGATAAAGGTTCTGAACGCCATGAGATTCCTCCTGTTGCTGTAGGGGTGTGAAAAGAGAAACGGCCTGGCGGGTGTATGGTCTCTGCCAGAGCCGATCGAGAAAAAGGGCCTGGGCCTCCTCTATATCCTGACCCATACCTGCGAAGAGGAAGACATCTTTCCAGGCCGTCAGGCGCAAATTGGCAAGAAGTTCCTCAGTCCATTGGCAAAGCGTCTTTGTACGCGCCTCACGATACTCGCTCGTCCCGATGGTCAAGTAGCACATTTGCACTGAGGGCGTCCCGAAGTACTGTTCGTACTGTCCACTCCAGATGAGGCTGAGACGCTCACGAAGAAGGGTGAGATACTTTGTTTTGGACTCTGTCCCCTGGTCTATTTCAATCCACAAAGCGAAGCGGCGGCCATCCGGCAGCTTCACGTGTACCCACGAGTCGGGAATCACTGCTGAAGGAGCCTGGCGGCCCTCCCTGATTGTCGGCAGGCGCGGTGGGCGCCGCTCCATCTGGTAACAGGTGCGACTCTCAATGATCTCGTAGCCATCATGCTCACGCACGAAGAGCCGAAGAGCAATATGGAATAGTCCGATAGCGCTGTTGTGGGTAAGAAGACTAAAGCTCGCTTGACTCAGCTCATATGGCCTTGCCCACCAGACCGTCTCCTCCACTCCAAGCTCCCGCAGAGTGAGCGCGCCAATTCTGCCCAGGGTATAGATAAACTCACCGTTGCCGCGGGCACGGGTGAGACTCACCCTCAGGAGGTAGCCGTTGGCAACCAGCGTATGCAGCGTCTCGCCCGCGTGGGTGTATGAGCCCAGCGAGAACAAGAGGCGCCAGATCGCCTTACGGGTGAGAAACCGCAGCTCGCTGACCAGGAGTAAAATCTGCTCCTGCGTGTGGTTAAGGCCCCGGCGCTTTACCCGGGGCTGTTTTGCTGTTTTGTCCATTGCCATAGGCTCTGGCCTCAGACGCCGCGCGGCTAGTCCGTAAACAAGGCTGGCGCGGTGGAAGCGGCGCGCTCAACGGGCCGCACGAACGAGCAAACCCCGGCCACAACCCGCTTCCCCGAACTCGCAAGGGCAACCCGCATGAAATGAACGGCCTCAGGGCTAACCAGGGCGACAACAACCATGCGGGAAGACTGCCCGCCCGGAATGAGCGCGCTTGTCTCCAGAGCCAGCGCTTGCTGCTGGGAGAATTTCTCCTGAGGCCGCCCCGCAACGGCGATAAGCGGATGAAGGGTCTGGCCAAAGGTCACGCTCAGGGGCGATCCGGTCAAATCCCGTGGCTCCCGCTCTTTCTCTCCGATATGGAGAGCGGAAAGCCTGCTGACAGATTTACGCAATGGTTCTAAAACTACTAAGGAAACTGGATCAGGCCCAGTGAGCTCCCTGCTGCTTGCCCTTTTGGACATCTCAGCAAGGGCTTGCAAGAGCAGTGAGACGCTTCGCTTCGTCGACTGATCTCCTGGGCTCAGGGTTCCCTGAAGGCCAATGCGGGTGCCGGATACCCCGCCGGGGCCTCTGCCGACGATTTGAAATGTCATACGCTGGGAATCGCCAAGAGTGTTTAGCGCTGCTAAGGTATCCTCCGATGTGTCAACGGTCACCAGAACGGAAGACAGATCACGGTGTACGGGCAACGCGTCCTGGACCCGCACGACAAGAGGCTTGGGCGTCAGAGTAAGGGTCGGAAACTGTTTGCGAAGAACCACCTCGCCAAACTCTTTCGCGCGATTTTCCTTGGGATCAGCGAGCAGCAACGTTGGCTCGTAGAGCTTGAGTGTCGAAGATTTCAGCTCCCTGGCGGTGGTGAGTGCCCCGCGATTGGTGCCGAACCAACCAAGATTATCCCTGGCCATAGGTATTCCTCCTTCTGTGTTACGCCGCATCACAGGTTGAAACGAGCGTTATCTCAGTCGCGCCAAGCGCCTGAAACGCTTTCTGCCACACTTCATGAAGCCGCGCGTAGGCCACGCTGCGGGAACCGGACTGGCCGGAATGCAGACCACAGGCCACGAGTGGAATCCCCTGCAAGTCTGCGGCAAGCCGGTTTCTTTTCAGCCACGACAAAAAGTCGCGGGCTGGGGGGACGTTCTTCTCAAAGTTATATCCCCCTGGTGTTATCTGGACCATATCTGAGAGAACGGAGAGACGGTATGAACCACGGCGCTCCCGAAGGAGCCTGACCACGACGCTTATTGCCTCGGCTATCGTTGAGGCATATTGCTGCGGCGGTCCGAAGACAAGGCGGCTCAGCTCCACGCGCGAGCCCAGGATATATGCAATTCGCTCGCCCAAGGGCAGTTGGTGAGGAACGGTCAGCTGAAAGATGGGTCCCGTATCCCGAGACCCGACCATCTCAACTAACAGGGTGGATTCAGGGCGCACAAGGGACTCTGTAACCCATTTGTCAAACAACCCCAGCAATTTAGTATTGGTGCAGGAGGCGCCCTGCGTGCTCGCTGAGCGGTCGCACACGATCCCGCTATGATGGATGGGCGCCTGGGTTCCGGCTGCGGAAATTGTCTCCCAGATACCCGTTAGGGGCGATACGTCAGGAAACACAACAAGTTTTGAGGCGCCCGGTGTTGTCAGAGCGGGTGGGCGGCATCCTTCACGCACAGTAAGCCCTGGCCGGTTGCCCGCAGCCCCCTCGCGTGCATCGCGAAGAAAGTCCCCCTTTGATTTCGACACCGGGGCTTTCCAATGGTCGGGAATGCAGGCCACAAAGAAGGGCCGGGAGGCTGAACGATCCGACCCTATCGACCAGATCGTGAATGTGGAGCCTGGACGGTGGGCGGCATCCTTTGAAAACGTGTTAAAGTGGGCCTTGCGCTCCCCGGGCTCGCAGGTGACGCTCTGCCCGTTCGTGAGACAGAACAGGTGGTAATGGAGCGCGTCAGCACGCGCAGAGGCAGCGGTATTCCCGCCGCAGCCGGTGAGCGCAAGGCCCGAAACAAGGAGCAACAGGTGGAGAACGCTAATACAGGTTTGCCGTGCCATAGACACCCTCCTTGATGGGTTAAAGTTCGTGCCACTGACCTTCTGTGAGTAAGGGTCGGGTAACGCGGTAGCGCGGGGCAGGTGTCGCCCGGGAAGGAGTATCCTTGGCTTCTGTGAAAGTCTCGCCGGAACTCTGCGGGGAAAGGCAGACAGGCTCCTTGGGCACCAGATGCTTCTTATACCGCCTGGCAAAGTGCAAATAGAAATTGCGATCGCTCTCCAGGGCTGCCACAAGCGTTGTCAAATAGATCGCTGCGGCCTCCTGTTCATACGTAAGCCTCTCCCGCCATTGCCGCTGGGCTGATTGGACGTGCTCGGCTATGGCCCGGCGTCTGGCATCAATATTCGCTTGCGCCAGAACAAGCGGCGCCCGCTTACTCTCCAGAATCTCCACGAGGTCATGCCGTTGGTTACGGGGCAGATGGAGTTGGTCATTCGCCTGAGACTGTCTGGCGTGCTCTGCCTGTAGGTCAGAGCGACGCTGCCAGTAGGAGCTCTCAGCGATCTTCTGGTGCAGGCAGGCTGCCGCGGCTGGCATCAAAACCGTGAGACACACAAACACAATGCTGGCCGTGTTGAAGCCGCCGGTTTGGCCAGCCGTCGCATCATTGGTTGTGCTATGGCGAAGGAAGGCAATAGAGAGCGTAAAAATGAAAAGAAACACGCAGAGAAAAAGCAGGCGAACAAGCCTCAACGCTGAGGGAAGCGGGCCTGCCGTCTCCCACCCTGTAGCAATTTTTAAAGCATTACTCAGAAGACTATTCCAGACAAACATCAACCCCACAGTCGTCGAAATGGCCAGGGCCACAACTCCGGCGACAAACAGCGGGGCACGCGCAAACTCGAAGGCGATGTTCGATGGGTCAAAGCCAAAGTAATCCAGATACGGCCAGACGATCTGAATCGTCTCTACAAGGAGAAGGAAGGCAATAGCCAGATACCCGAGTACTGGAAACCACGGGAACGGAAGCTGTTGCCGGGACCGCTTTTCGTCTTGACGCGCGAGGGTCGTCTTCCCCGGCTCTCCTTCACGAATGGCCGCAATCTCATCCATGACGAGCTTTTCAAGCGCTTCTTCAAGGGCGCGAAGGTCGGCGGTGACCCTATCTTGTTGCGCCTGAATCCGCTCGGATTCAGCTAACAGGGCCTCCCGCTCAATCCGGGACATGAATTCAAGGTCACGATCCTCTGCCGAATCGTCAAAACGATCCGCCCAGTACTGTTCATATTGAGGGTTCTCGGTTAAAACGATCCGCCCACTCGGGGTAATGGCGATATCGTAGCGAAGCGGATGGGAACTTTTGCGGCCTTGGGATTCGTAGAGGCGGAAACGGTAGAGCAGATACTCATCAATCGGCTTGCCATCGTCGACCGCTTGCCACGCGCCGTACAAGGACCACACTGGCCGTAGTCGAATCGGTTGATCAACACGGGTCTCGTCGGGACTGGCCATGGATGCACCCCCTTCTTCTTTCCTATAACTGGCGCGGCTGAAACGGGTTCATGGTCTGAAGTTCTGTTGCCATCCTTGCCCTCCGCAATGGCAATCATCGCCATTGAGAATGCAGGGCACGTGCCCTGCATCCGTGGGGTTACTAGTCTCCGTCCGGTAACAGGGCAAATAACTGTTGGCCGTCTGTAAGATCGGGATAGGGCGTCTCCGAGTCGTCGTAGTGCCTTTGGGGATCGGACTCACGCACCAGAAAACAGCCGTCAAGACCGGCTTTCGAGAGGATTGTGAGCGCAGTATCCTCGGGCATGACGGACACCGCGATAGGCTCGCTTTCATAGCCGAAGATCAATAAATTGCACATCTTCATGCGTAGCTCCTGAAAGATAGGTGCGCCTGGGGGGTACCCCCAGGCAGAACGGGACCCATTAGGTGTGTGTCACTTCCCTGGTGGTATGAGCCTGGCGGCGTTTTTTGGAACGGGTGGGAACGAAGAGATTTTGAGCCCCGCACTTCTCGAAAAAAACGTGGGCGGCATAGAGGGACAACATCAGGAACCGCTGGAGAGTGGAATCTGTCACGCCATCAGGAAGGTCGAGACAAGCGTCAAAGTAGAGCTGAGCCTCAGGCTCGCCTTCCTTGATACGAAGGTAGGTGTTGCCCACACGGCATTGCGCGTTATAGGCGTTGGAAAGCAGCAATGCATGCCCCCATTTCTCCTGGGGCACGGACAGAGCAACTGTGCAGAACAGCCGTAATTTATCGTTGTCCTCGCCCTCGATGAGGTACCAACAGATCATGTCCCCGGGCAGGCCTTCACCCTCAAACAGCGAGTAAATGTCGTCATCGCGGTCGCGGCTATGGTTGAGTTCAACTTCATCCAGGCTGCGCTCTATAAGTGCCTTGGATAGGGTCTGCAGGGCCTCCCCCGTTACGCTCTGCGGGAGTATGTTCGGAGTAGGGGTGAAGGCGTAGCTAAGGACTTCGTCAGTACGATGGCTTCCGAGGGTGGGAATCAATACGACTTCATCTGGCATCGTGTGCCTCCTTGGGGTCAGTCAGAGGCACACCAGGGGGAGATTGCGGATCTGTAACGGTCGGGCTATAGTTCTATAGTTAGCCCGCGCGTAAGCGCAATACGGCCCTGGTGTGCGCTGGTTTATGGATCAGGGTGCCGTTCACGTTGGCAGCGGAGTAGCTCCCTGAGTCCTGAGATGGTGAACGCTGGGGCTGTTATTTTTTTCCTGTTTGAGTCATACCATCACCTCCTCTCTAAGCTCGTGGAATCGCCGCTCCCGCGCCTTAACAACCTCATACTGTAAGCAAGATAGGATGGAGATAGTTGAAGAACGTCTGCACGTAGGCGCGAACACCCTTGAACATGGACAAATCAGGAACCTCATCCTTATATAACCCTTTTAGTTCTTGTAGGTTGTAGAGTTGTTCAAAGCCTGGATCCCATGAAAGAGTGCTAAGGTAGTTTTGCAAATGCTTTTGACGCTCCTGGTCATGTCGTGCCAGAGCCAGCCTGGCTTCGATATAGGCAATGTCTTGCTGCGTTGAGAGTGGACGCCACTTCATAGTCGAAGAATAGTGTTGTGCATCAATCAAATATTGCTCGGCCAGACCATTTTCTTCTAATTGCATATGATACTGGGCTTGTTGCATCGAGGCGAAATACAAGGCGAGGGATGCCAATAGCCCTGTACCACACACATCCGCAACATCATTGGCACGTTGTTGTATTGTATGGATATGGTTGGTAGCCTCCTGTGGCTTACGGGCATCAAGAAGAAGCGTTATAACAGCCTGATGCGAATAGAAAGCCAGAAATGCGGCCGTTTTTTGTTGCTCACCTTTATAGAGTCGGCAGACAAATGCTGCAGCATCGACCCATTGAAGTGCTTGCTTCCATAATTGCCACCGGTGAGGCTTCGCATCCGCATAAAACTGTTGCCTATACAACTCTGCAAGCACAAGTAATCCATGGCATAAGTTGAGGAGGTCACCTCGTTCAAACCACATTTGTAGCACTTGTTGTGCTTTTTCCTCTATTAATGTGAAAGTGCAGTCTTGCATCCACATGCCTACATCGCGTTGCATCTCAACTCCGTAGACGATGAGACGATCTGTCATGAGATTGTGGCCCGCATCATGGTGATTATTTAAAAGCGCCAGTACGTTACAGGCTTCCTGTCCGATGGTAGCAAAGGTACCGAGCAGATCGCTGTTGAGAGGCTCGATCACAGAGAGATTCATCTCGTTTAGTTTGTTGAAGACATATTCATGTATCGGCTGCTTTGAGCTCGGGTACTGCTCATGAAGAGCCTCGTAGCGTTTAAGGGAGGGTGTCAGATGTGGTTTCGTCAACCCGCGAAGGCGACGGAACTGAAAATTCGAGTTCTGCCTCAGGTAGGCATCACGTTTATCTTGGCGAAAATTTTTAACGTATTCGCCCTTCTTCTGCGTTATCGCTTTATTCTGCTTCGGGCCGGATTCACTGTGCAAATCGCAATAGCGCCGTGCGGGAGGGATGATCGGATTAGGACATCTATATTCATCTTCAAGTCCAAGGTTGTATTTATAACGACACCCTTCATCCAAAGAGTCTTGAGATTTGCTTGAATTTTTGGCTTGCATATCCGGTATCCCCACTGCTATGGCTGATCTGCTTGAGTGGTGTATAACCTCCACAACCGCTGTCAGCTATGCTCTCACTGGCAGTTAATCTACCCCCCTAAAGACAGTGCCCGCAATGTCCTTCTTTCATATGGTGAATGCTCTTTCCTGTCACCAACGCTGCGATCTGGAGGTTAAACCTTGCTATGGCAGGAAGTGTTACTCTTGTGTGGGCTCGGGGAACACCTGCGTAGATTGGCGTTGTTCTTACTGTAATCTGCGCTCTTCCTTACGCCTCTTGTGGTAGTTACGATAATACTCACGTCGTTCCCTACTTCGCCTTGCTTCAGCTTCCTTAAATCGCTCAAATCGCTCATCAGGAGTAAGGTTTTCATTGAGCCGGTGCGTCTCTGCGATCTTTTTGCCGATGGCTGCCTTCCGTTCCTCTGCCTCTTGGACTTTGCGCAATTCCTCACGAAGCTCATCTTCAGTCATCGGCGGCGACTGCACCTTTGCAATGAACTGTTGGGTTTCCTGTGCTGAGAGCCCAAACCGCCATGGGTTCGATGTCGTATAGAGGTCAAAAATAAGCTGGTCGCGGGCTTCCCAGTCAGGATAGAGCGAGGCTACTTCGCTTCCAAGCTGCTCTACCTTTTCAATGTGATCATTGCGAAGCGCGAGGTACTCTCGGGAATGTTTGTGTTGATGTAGCACGACTTCGCGCCTCCTGCTCTCATAAAGCTGCGCTCTGCGATCCAAGATATCAAACACTCTTGGTAGCGGCTGGCGCTCCGGGCTACCCTGAGGCTTAGCCTCCTGCTGAACGATCTGATGTGGGCGATACTCCTCCTTAGACATAGTGTGCGCAGGGAGCGCACTTAAACCATTGTTTTTCTAGTGCCTTCTCTCCTCTTTACGGTCACCAGCATACTACTCTATTTAGACCTATAAGTCAAGCTGTATCTCCATAAAAATCAATACAATAGGGTTTCTGAGAATTTCTGGTGCGGTAGCGCTACCCATAACATGCCACGGCCAAGAAAAGGGTACAGGGAAATGAATTGGCACGTGGCATCCCCTATCTCAGGCCCCCCGACGGGTGAAAAGGCCAGCGTAAATCCGAGGCGTATGAGGACAGTAGGCGTTCTCCGGGCAGGAGTCCGGGCTTTAAGCCGCCAGGCTTCGCGAAGCGCTAGCCCGGACTCCTGCCCGCGTACAAGGCAAGGCCTGACGTCGTATCTTCAATAAGCACAACACTTTAGACCCCTGTCAGATAACTTCCGTTGTGCTCTCTGATCGCGTGAGAACGGTGTTCAAACGTGATGCAAAATGTAGATAGCGGTGTCCGATTTGAGTCTACCATTTCCCTACCCGGCGGCTGCGGGATTGCCTGACTCTTTTGTCGTCGTTTTTGTCAAAAATGTGGGTTTTGCCGGTTTTTCACCGATAAGCGAAGAGCCTGACGGAAAGGAAAGAAGAGGCGGTATTTGTTCCCCTGACTCCTGAACGGGCTGAGAGGGTCATAAGAATTTCTGTGCCATTTGAGGCTGATTTATAAAATCTCCTTATATATCCAGCTTGCCAAGGACTCCCCTACCGGGGTTGCATTGCCTCCTGCGATCCCGCAGGTCGGGATCACATCCGGCAACGCTCATATGGGATATCGTGTGGCTTGCGCACGATTAAAATATGGCTTTCCCGCAGTGTGAGGCTTCAGCCGAACCGAAGGGAAAGATGCCTGCGGCAGGCAGTCCACGACTCCCGCTACAGATATATATGTTTCTTCCTGACGATTCGGTGTAGATTATGAGGCAGGAATTAAGAAGGACAGCCAGCAGTACCGTGGAAAGTCTCTGGCTGCCCCATCCCGTTCGAACACACCCCATCGGGAGGGCGCGTTCTATGCGAGCTTCTATTTTACAGCGAATCTTCAATCGTGTACAAGTCAACAAGTCCGAACGCCTCGTGTTAGACGTCATCCTCTCCAAAGCAAATCTGTTTGGCAAGCATGCCAGGGTTGCCCATGAGGTCATCCAGGCGATCACCGGGCTTGCCCGGAGTACGGTCTACGCTGCTATTGCGAGACTTGAGAAGATATGCCACCTGCTGCGGGTTGAGCGCAAGGTGCTCTGGCCGGGGCACAACGCCATAAACGTCTATCACGTGGTCATCCCCTGGCGGGCTGACCCCCTGTATAACGAGCGGAAAACCATGGGATGGGACAAACGGTACAACAAGGGTCCGGGTGCCCCGGACCCAAACACCAAACGAGAGGAAAAATCCCCCCTGTCTCCTGCACAAACGTTCACCAAAATGCCAACGGAGAAGGACGCTTCGAACTGGTTCAAGACCGGATCAGAGCTCTGGTACTTCGCCCAGGGCAAAACACCCCCCGGAATGGACGCCTAAAAAGACAAAAAAGAGGGTAACGAAATAAAATACACGCCGAAGGTGCGTCCAAAAACATATGGCTACCATGACAGGACGGGAGCGGTTCGGAAAATGCCCCGCAAAGGCATTAGGATCGACAGAAATGCGGGAAAAATAGCGAAGACGACCAATCTTGCATTCTTCAAACACATCGCTTGTAAAGGCACTGAGGGCGGTTAATTGTAGTCGTCAGGGTCAATGGGAAAGCGGAGGCCTCCCCCCCTTCCCCATGCGCCGGGAGTCCCGTCCTGGGGAGACGTGGGAAACACAATGTCTGCAACGGGAGGCAGTTCGTTGACCGGGGGCGCCGGAATCGAGCGGCGCTGCTCAAGCAGGGGGAAGTCCCAGTAGGCGATGCTGTCTCCCTGGCCGGGCTTGAGGTTTCTGACAAAGAAAATGACCTTCCTGTCGGCAAGCTCCATCAGCTCCCGTATTGTTAACACGGCGATGGCTGTTTCCGAGCGTCCCTCTGAGGACACCTCCCCCTCCCGTGTCGTCTGGGAGTGGCTGTAGCCGGACATAGAGCCCAGCGTCTCTGAAATGGATTTGGCGGTCATGTAATCCTCGGGGCGGAAAAAGACTTTGGCGCTCAGGTTATTTCTGATGGTGCGCGCTTTGTGCACCCCGTAGAGGCCGTCAAGCTGGGAAAGGTCCTGGAGGGCGACCCACAGGGAGATGTTCCGACCGGCACATGTTGAGGAATAGTGCGGGAGGGAGGGAAAACCAACGGTGCCCGCCTCATCAAGAATCATCAGGACGGGGTGGCAGCCCTGCCCCTTGCGTTTGTCATGGGTGGTATACATATCCTTGGCGAGGGATTCTAAAACAAGCCGCATCAGGGACGCTTTGGCTTCCAGCTCTTCTTCCGGGATACGAAGGTACACCGAGACCGGCCTGTCCCCCGCGATAATGTCTTTCCCCGTGAAATCAGAGCCCTGGAAACAGCGGACAACGTCCTCGGTGAGTAAGGGGTACATCCTGGCGCGGGAGCCCTGCCAGGAGTTGGCGAAAAATTTGTTGTCCCGGTAGTCAAGCTCCTCTTCATAC